>ERZ1026888.25-NODE-25-length-87468-cov-30.547653_pt1 | contig 87468 bp, 72 predicted proteins | sample MGYA00380174_ERZ1026888 | MGnify/ENA primary metagenome ERZ1026888 (study PRJEB33269, sample SAMEA4719810) | human gut metagenome | biome: human-associated habitat; feature: organic feature; material: feces | place: Cameroon | collected 2013-10 ...
TTGGTATGCTCGGCATGAGCTTATTCTAATGGGTGCAAGTCCCTAACAAACCCTAATAGCGGGAATTGTATAGCCAATAGCAAGGGTGTCCACTGCGAGGTGGAATCTGAAAGAAGCTGGCGGCAAACATCTGACCTAACGCACAGAAACTTCATACAAGGCATTTGACCATGGATGAGATTGCCAGACAAATCAAAGTCCTATAGCTATTCGGAATGGTTGGTGTAAATGAAGTGGGTATAAGATGGAAAGAATAAGCCCTTATCCGAGGAGGTCTCACGAACGCATGGTGAAGATGAGGTATTCGATGTACCATGACGGAGTAAAGCTTGTCGTGAGAAGTCAGCAGAGGTCATAGTACCCAAGACACGGGTTGTCTATAGGGAAGGACTGAATCGTGCAGTGCAACAGTAAATGACTGCTACCTTGAGAGTCTTTTGTAGTCAGATGTCCGAAAAGGAACTCTCTATTCACACGATAGGACGGAATCCGACAATAGAATAGAAGTGACGTATCTCGAAGGGATGGCTGAAAACAACTTGCCACACATCGTGAGATGAGAAAGCACGAAACCGCCGTATGCGGAACCGCACGTACGGTGGTGTGGGAGGTCGGTAAATGTGAAAATAGGAGGCAAATTCCTTTTATGATTAGCATTTACCTCCTACCCAATTATCAATACCCCTCCTGAAACCTCATTTATGGGTTTCTAACAACGCTATCGTTGCGTGTAGACGGCGTTACCGTTGCGCGGTAACAATGTTACCTGTATGCGGTAATGGTGTTACAGAATAGGTGTAATCGTATTACCACTTCCCGGTAATCGTGTAGCATTACAAACAATTTTCTGCACAATTGTGCGGCGTATGAGAATTTTTTTGTAAGTTTGTATTTTGAAACCGTAGCTATGTGCTATCAGAGGCAAAGCAATCGGTTTTATAAACCGAACAAATTGCTTTTAGAACCAGAAACAACATTATTAAATACACGTGCAGCAAAGCTATTGACGACATGCAGAACAAAAGAATGATAACCATACTCGGACCCACCGCAAGCGGAAAGACCGCTGTGGCGGCAGCACTCGCATTGCGCACCGGCGGCGAGATAATCAGTGCCGACTCGCGACAGGTGTACCGCCGCATGGACATCGGAACGGGCAAGGACTTGGCCGACTACGAGGTTGACGGTCAGCACATTCCGTATCATCTTATCGACATAGCCGAGCCTGGCACTAAGTACAATCTGTTCCAGTATCAGCAGGACTTCCATATGGCATACGACAAGATCCGTAGCCGAGGCAAGCTGCCCATACTCTGTGGCGGCACCGGTCTGTACATCGAAGCCGTGCTGGGCGGCTACCAGCTCTCGCCCGTGCCGCAGAATCAGCCGTTGCGCGACGCTCTCGCCGGAAAGTCGCTTGCCGAACTCACCGAAATGCTTGTAGAACTGAAGCGTCGCAGCGGGTCGAACATGCACAATCAGACCGACGTGGACACCGCCCAGCGTGCCATACGCGCAATCGAGATAGAGACATACAACCTGGAAAACCCTACACCCGAACGACAGCTGCCGCCAGTCGACTCGCTCATCGTGGGCATAAACATCGACCGCGACCTGCGCCGCGAGAAGATAACGCGCCGACTCAAGGCGCGCCTCGACGAGGGTATGGCTGACGAGATACGCGCGTTGATAGGCGAGGGCATCGACCCCGAAGACCTTATATACTACGGTCTTGAGTACAAGTTCATTACCGAATACGTCGTAGGTCGCCTCAGCTTCGACGAGATGTTCCGACAGCTGGAGATAGCCATCCACCAGTTCGCCAAGCGACAGATGACGTGGTTCCGCGGCATGGAGCGACGCGGATATACCATCCACTGGGTTGACGCCAAGCTGCCCATGGAGGAGAAGGTAGAAGCAATATGCAAGCTGATGCAGGACGCATAGCGAGAGAGAGAAAAGAATGTGACATCGTGGCGGACATACCGCCGCTAAAAATGGCTTACTATATGATTAACGACAACCGTTGGGGCATACTCTACTGCCCGAAACACGAGACGTTCAACTCCGGCAAGCGCTGGGAGAAAATTGAGCGATGCCTGAAGGCGAACGGCATCGAGTACGACTACTTGCAGAGCGAGAACTCGGCAAGCGTGGAGCGCTTGGTGAAGATGATGATCAATAGCGGATACAAGACTATTGTCATCGTCGGCGGCGACTCGGCGCTTAACGACGCCGTCAACTGCCTCATGCTCACCGAGCGAAGCATACGCGAGACCATTGCGCTCGGCGTGATACCCAACGGACTCATGAACGACTTCGCGCATTTCTGGGGTTTCCGTGAGAGCGACTACGAGCAGACCATCAAGTGGCTCAAGCAGCGCCGCGTGCGTAAGATAGACCTCGGCTGCATCCGCTACACCAACAAGCACGGCGAGGCATGCCGACGCTACTTCCTCAACTGCATCAACATCGGACTCATCGCTGCCATCATGAACCTGCGCCGACAGACACGCCACTTCTTTGGTTCGCGCACGCTCTCGTTCCTCTGCTCGTTCGTGCTCATGATTTTCCAGCGACTCGAATACCGCATGCACCTGAAGATAAACTCCGACACCGTGGAGCGCAACGTCATGACCGTATGCATCGGCAACGCTACAGGCTACGGACAGACGCCGAACGCCGTGCCCTACAACGGACTGCTCGACGTGAGCGTGGTCTACCATCCCGGCATGACGCAGCTCATCGAAGGCTTCTACCTCTTCGTGCGCGGCAAGTTCCTCAACCACCGCAGCGTCCACCCGTTCCGCACGCGCAAGGTGGAAGTGGTCGAGGCGAACAAGGCGCTCGTAGGCATCGACGGACGCCTCATGAAGACCCCCGTCGGACAGTTCAGCGTGAGCGTAGAGCAGGAAGTGATAAACTTTCTCATACCCGAGTAAAGCAAACGTTTTCCATGATAAATCCTCATATTTTGCAATGTTTTGTGCGAAATATGAGGATTTTTTTTAAATAGTTAATATTTTATTTTGCGCATAAATATATTTTTACTACCTTTGATTTCGTAAGGTAGCAACGCCTATATAAAGACTACTACACTTCTTACAGCTAACTAATAATGAACCTTAATCATAAATCTATGAGTTATTTGAGATTCGAAAAAGCTCTGATGACAAACCTCGAAGAGTCGGTGCCACGTGAGTTGTTGCGTACTAATCGTTCGGGAGCATATTCCTGCTCTACGATTGTAGATTGTAATACGCGCAAGTATCATGGCTTGCTCGTCGTGCCCGTACCCGAACTCGACGACGAGAACCATGTGCTCCTCTCTTCGCTCGACCCCACCGTTATTCAGCACGGCGCCGAGTTCAATCTTGGTTTGCACAAGTATCAGGGCAATAATTACAGTCCGAAAGGTCACAAATATATCCGAGAGTTCGATTGTGACACAGTGCCCACAACACTCTACCGCGTAGGCGGTGTGCTTCTGAAAAAAGAGGTAGTGTTCCAGCACTATGAAGACCGCATCCTTATCCGTTATACCCTCGTTGATGCACATTCTGCAACGACACTGCGCTTCCGTCCGTTCCTTGCTTTCCGTAGCGTGCGCCAGTTTACGCACGAGAATACCGTAGCTTCACGCGAGTATGCAGAAGTTACAAACGGCATCAAGACCTGCATGTACGCCGGCTACCCCGACCTTTACATGCAGTTCAGCAAGAAAGTGGAGTTCGTGTTCCAGCCCGATTGGTATCGCGGTGTAGAATACCCGAAGGAGCAGGAGCGCGGCTACGCTTCTAACGAAGACCTCTACGTACCCGGCTACTTCGAGATGGACATCAAGAAGGGCGAGAGCATCGTGTTCTCGGCTTCTACATCAGCCTGCAAGACAACCGGACTGAAGAAGCTCTTCCAGGAGGAAGTAGACGAGCGCTCACCGCGCGACAACTTCTTCCACTGCCTCGTCAACGCAGCGCACCAGTTCCACAACCGCACAAAGAAAGACGAGCGATACATCCTCGCCGGCTATCCTTGGTTCAAGTGCCGCGCACGCGACACATTCATTTCTCTGCCGGGTCTTACGCTCTCTATCGAGGAGGAAGACTACTTCGAGCTCGTAATGGAGACAGCCATGCGCGCACTCTACGAGTTCATGGCAGGCAAGCCGCTCACAGCGAAGATCTATGAGATAGACCAGCCCGATGTTCTGCTCTGGTGCGTATGGGCTGTGCAGCAGTATGCAAAACATGCAGGTCGCGAGAAGTGCAACCGCAAGTACGGCAAGCTGCTCTACGACGTATTACATTATATCAAGGACAACCGCCACCCGAACCTGAAGCTCTGCGAGAACGGACTTCTCTACTCGGAAGGCAAGGAGAAGGCCGTAACATGGATGAACTCTACAGCCGGCGGACGCCCCGTCGTACCGCGCACAGGCTACATCGTCGAGTTCAACGCCCTCTGGTACAACGCCCTCAAGTTCTGCGCATCTATGGCTGCCGACTTTGGCGACGCTACCGAGGCTGCCGACTTCGAGCAGATGGCTACACTCTGCGGCAAGTCGTTCGTCGAGACCTTCGTCAACGAGTACGGCTACCTCTTCGACTACGTAGAGCCTAAGGACAACCCCGACTGGAGCGTACGTCCGAACATGATATTCGCAGTAGCACTCGACTACTCGCCGCTCACACCTGCCCAGCAGAAGGCAGTGCTCGACGTCTGCACACGCGAACTCCTCACACCGAAGGGCCTGCGCTCGCTCTCTCCGAAGAGCGGCGGCTACAATCCGATGTACGTCGGTCCGCAGACACAGCGCGACTACGCTTACCATCAAGGCACAGCATGGCCTTGGCTCGGCGGCTTCTACATGGAGGCGTGTCTGAAGATATACAAGCGCACACGCCTGTCGTTCATCGAGCGTCAGATGGTGGGCTACGAGGACGAGATGACGAGCCACTGCCTCGGCACAATCCCCGAACTCTTCGACGGCAACCCGCCATTCCACGGACGTGGCGCCATCTCGTTCGCTATGAACGTAGCCGAGATTCTGCGCACTCTCGAACTCTTGGAAAAATATAAATATTAAAATAGGAGGATAAGTATATATGAAAGTATTAATGTTCGGATGGGAGTATCCTCCTCACGTATTTGGTGGACTCGCTACCGCTAACTTCGGAATTTCTCAGGGTCTGCACGCACAGGGCGATGTAGAGACAGTGCTCTGTCTGCCGCATCCGTTCGGCGACGAGGACCGCAGCGCCTGCCGCATCGTGGCTATGAACTGCGTGCCTATCGCTTGGCGCGACGTCAACTTCGACTACGTAAAGGAACGCGTGGGCAACATCATGGACCCGGAGTATTACTATCGTCTGCGCGACCATATCTATGCCGACTTCAACTATATGCACGTCAACGACCTTGGCTGCATGGAGTTCGCCGGCGGTTACCCGTCTAACCTGCACGAGGAAATCAACAACTACTCAATCATCGCAGGCGTAGTGGCTCGCACAGAGGACTTCGACATCATTCACGCTCACGACTGGCTCACCTATCCAGCCGGCATCAACGCCAAGCACGTAAGCGGCAAGCCGCTCTGCATACACGTTCACGCTACCGACTTCGACCGCTCGCGCGGCAAGGTGAACCCTACGGTTTACGCCATCGAGAAGGACGGTATGGACAACGCCGACTGCATCATGTGCGTGTCGGAGCTTACACGTCAGACCGTTATCCATCAGTATCATCAGGATCCGCGCAAGTGCTTCACGATGCACAACGCCGTTTATCCGTTGCGCCAGGAGCTGCAGGACATCCCGCGTCCCGACCACACGGGTAAGGAGAAGGTCGTAACCTTCCTCGGACGCATCACAATGCAGAAGGGTCCGGAGTACTTCGTAGAAGCTGCCAACATGGTGCTGCAGCGCACACGCAACGTGCGTTTCTGCATGGCAGGTAGCGGCGATATGATGGACGCAATGATTTATCTCGCAGCTGAGCGCGGCATCGCCGACCGCTTCCACTTCCCGGGCTTCATGCGCGGAAAGCAAGTGTACGAGTGTCTGAAAGACTCGGACGTTTACGTCATGCCGTCAGTTTCTGAACCGTTCGGTATCTCGCCGCTTGAGGCAATGCAATGCGGCACGCCGACAATTATCTCTAAACAGTCGGGTTGCGCCGAAATCCTCGACAACTGTATCAAGGTTGACTACTGGGATATACACGCACTTGCCGACGCTATCTACTCAATATGTAGCAACGAGTCGCTCTTCAACTACCTCAAGGAGGAAGGAAAGCGCGAGGTCGACCAGATCACATGGGAGAAGGTTGGCGCACGTATCAAGAATCTGTACGAGCGCGTTCTCGCTGGCGACATTTAAACTCAAAGCAAAAAGCCAAACCGAGTAACTTACTATTCAATAATCTTAAAACAAACAATAATGAAAACGATTTGTTTATATTTCGAGATACATCAGAACATACAGCTGAAGCGCTATCGTTTCTTTGATATCGGCACAGACCACTATTACTATGACGACTACGAGGACGAGCGTCTCATCACTGATGTGGCTAACCGCTCGTATATGCCGGCTCTCGAGGCTTTGGGCGAAATGTTGAAGGAGCATCCGGGCTTCTTCAAGGTGGCTTTCTCTCTCTCTGGCGTAGGCATGGAGCAGTTGGAGATTCACGCTCCGCAGGTGCTCGAGAAGTTGCAGGAACTCAACCAGACCGGTTGCGTAGAGTTCCTCGCCGAGCCTTACTCACATGGTCTTGCTTCGCTCGCTAACGAGGAGAGCTTCGCTAAGGAAGTGAAGCGCCAGTGCCAGAAGATGAAGGAATACTTCGGCAAGGAGCCTCAGGTTCTGCGCAACTCTTCGCTTATCTACAGCGACGAGATTGGTGCTCAGGCTGCTCAGATGGGCTTCAAGGGTATGCTTACCGAAGGCGCACGCCACGTCCTCGGCTGGAAGTCGCCGCACTATGTATACAACTGTGCGCTTGCTCCCAACCTCAAACTTTTGCTTCGCGACGTAAACCTCAGCGACGATATCTCACTCCGCTTCAGCAATGTCGACTGGGAGGGCTATCCGCTCTTCGCTGACAACTACGTAGACCGCATCGCCAACTTCCCTGGCGAGGAGCACGTAGTGAATATCTTCATGGAGCTTTCTGCTCTTGGCGTGGCTCAGCCGTTGTCGAGCAACATCCTCGACTTCCTCAAGGCTCTGCCTGAATGCGCTAAGCAGCGCGGCATCTCATTCTCTACTCCGAGCGAGATCTGTGATACAATGGCGAGCGTAGGTGCTCTTGATGTGCCCGACACACTCTCTTGGACCGACGAGGAGCGCGACGTTAGCTCTTGGCTCGGCAACCCGATGCAGCGCGAGGCTTTCAATAAGCTCTATAGCGTAGCCGACCGTGTGCGCATCGCCGACGATCCGCGCATCAACCAGGACTGGGACTATCTGCAGGCTTCCAACAACTTCCGTCAGATGACTACAAAGCCGTCGCAGGTAGGTATCGACCGTGGCATCTATGCTTCGCCGTTCGACGCATTCACCAACTATATGAACATCCTCGGCGACTTCATCGCTCGCGTTAACTCGCTCTATCCTGAGTCTGTTGACAACGACGAGCTTGCTTCGCTCCTCACTACTATCAAGAATCAGGACGAGGAAATCGAGATGAAGAACAAGGAGATTATCCGTCTGCAGACCAAGATTGAGAAGATTGAGGCTGCTGAGGAAAAACTCCGTGCTAAGCTCGAGAAGACAAAGGCTCCGAAGGCTGAGGCTGCTCCGAAGGCTGCAAAGACAGCAAAGAAGCCTGCTGCAAAGAAGGCTAAGGCTGCTGAACCGAAGGCTGAAGCTGAGCCAAAGGCTGAATAATGTTTGCGGTTGCAAATGCAAGTTGTGAAGCTTAATCGTTCTGATTATAACGCTGAGTCGTTCAGATTGCAATGTTCAAGCAAAGCACAATGTGTTTGCAACAGCAACAGTTGTACCTATTGAATTAATAAGAAGTATTAAGGTTCTTGTACAATTAAATATTGGTTATAAAGGTTTAAATGTCCTACTGCGAGATGCCGTGGGGCATTTTTCTTTTAATATTATTGCTGTCCGGTAAACAATTATTCACCCTTATATTGTTTGGTTGTTCAGTGTTTTATAGCAATATTTACTAAAGGGGCTTGCCTGTATACTATGCGGGCTGAAAGCCCAACAATCACATAGCCCAGGGCAGCGCCCTGGGTATTGAGCGTATATATTGAGTAGTGCGCCCTGTAAGGGCAACATCTTAATAATTAGGCTTTTGCCCTTTCAGGGCGAATGTAGATGTGGGGTATAATGTTTACCCAGGGCGCTGCCCTGGGCTATGTGATTGTTGGGCTTTCAGCCCGTTTACGACCACATTTTTAGTTTACCGGACAGCAATATTTTAATATACTACCATTGGCTTTAAATATCGCAGAAAGGCAAACAAATTATCTTAACTTTTCTATTTGCGGCACACTAATTATTCCTCTGCTGAAGTGCAGCAGTCCGTCGGCTTGCATGGCGTTGAGCGCTTCCGATACGTTGAGGCGACTTGTGCCGAGTTCTTGTGCAAGTAGCGTCATCTTTATGCGCAACACCTTTGCGCCGGTAGGGTAGAGGCAGTGCGACTTCAGGAAGAACACGATGCGACTCCTTGTGTCAGCCGGCATCGGACGCCATAGTTTGCTCTCCGCTTTCTGTGCTATTGCGGAGACGATGTTAAGAAGATTGATACGGAAAATGATAAATTCGTCGGAGATGTGCATAAGGTCGCTCTGCCCGATCTCCACCGTGTTGCTTTCGCCAATGGACGTAAACGTGCGTGTATAATGCGGCGAAAGACCCATGAAATGCTCCAATTGAATGATGTACGGAGCCTTTATATATTCCTCTATCGAGTAGCCGTGGTCGTCGGCGTAAGCGATAGTCTTTACGTCGCCACTCAATAGAATGGCGACGTTATCACATTTCTCTCCCTCTTTTTTTATTATATCGTTCTTGCCGAATTTCTTAAAGCTGAACTTCGTCTGACCGATAATCTGCATGAGGTTGTCGCTTGTGAGACCCTGGAACAATGGTATCTCGCGAAGCTTGTCGTAGAGATTAAGCATTTACTTCTGAATCTTGTCCTCCATAGACGGCGAATACCATACCTGCAGGTTGCCCTTGTCGTCGCTGTAGATGAGATAAGCCATCAGTTCTGGATGATTTTCGAGCACCTTCTTTGCCTTCTCTATGCCCATCACCATGAACGCCGTAGCATAAGCGTCGGCTTCCGCGCAGCGCTTTGCGAGCACCGTTGCCGAGAGAATGCTGTGTTGCACTGGATAGCCCGTAGCAGGGTCGATAGTGTGCGCATATTTCTTGCCGCCACGATAGTAGAAGTTGCGGTAGTTGCCGCTTGTCGCCATAGCGCGGTCCTTCACGTTGAGCACGGTCTGCAGCTCGTTGTTCACGTTCAGCGAGTCGTCCGACGGCTTCGTCACGCCAATCTTCCACGGCAGACGCTTTTCGCTGATGCCGTGCGTAACTACCTCGCCGCCAATCTCCACCATGTAGTTCTTTATGCCGCGCTTTTCGAGCAGACGCGCCACCACATCGCAGCCGTAGCCCTTAGCAATAGCGCTGCAGTCGAGCATTACGCGCGCATCTGACTTCGTGATGCGATGGTTCACGAGCTTCACCTTCTTGTAACCCACGATAGCACGCAGCGAGTCTACCGTCTGCTTCGTTGGCGGATTGCCCGTCTTGAAGCCGAATCCCCATGCGTTCACAAGCGGTGCCACCGTTATGTCGAACGCTCCGTCGGTGTTGTCAGAGATTTTCTCAGCCAGATTAAACACACTCTCGAACATCTCGTTCGTTTCCACGTTCTCGCCGCGATTGATGTGCGAGATGATCGACTCCTTGTTGAACATCGACAAAGCGTTGTCCACCTTCTGCAGTTCTGCGAGAATGTCTGTCTGAATAGAAGAGTCGTTCTGATAAGTGATGTGATAGAACGTGCCGAATATCTGTCCCTCATCGTGCTGATAAGGCATGCTACGCTGTTGTCTTACAATATATATTGTTCCGATAATGAGGAACACGAGTAATGGCAATCGCCACAAAAGTTTTTTGTTTGTCATATACTAAATCTCAAAGATTATGTTGAAAGTGCCGCCCAGTCGACTGCCACCTTGCTTGCCGTAGCCTGGCACGTACCAAGTCTTTCCGATGTTGCCGTCGTCGTGAGCGATACGTCTGCGATAGCGCACCGACCAGCCCAGACGAAGCGGACCAGCTATCTTCGCGTCCACGCCGAACACTGCCTCCATCCAATGATAGTTGGCCTTCATGCCCTTCACGTTGTAGTCTACGTCGTCGCCCCAGACCGGGTCTTTCAGTCCGTTGCCAACGACGTCGAACTTATAGTAAGTCATGGCATAGCGTGCGCCGGCATATACGCGGTAAGCGTCGTGTTTGTTCTTCGCTATGTTGAAGTCCATGCCCACACGCCAGTAGGGAGCCGACGTCTTGTACTTAAGATTTGTGGTAGGGTTGTCAGAGTCTGCCGTGCCGTATCCCAGCTCAAACACCGGAAAGTAGCGGTCCTTTAGGTTGATGCGCAGCGCCGCCTCGTACTGTCCGTAGTCGCTGAACGCCAGTTGCGCCAGTCCCACCACGTCAGCCGACACCGCCACGCCGCGGAAGAACGCCACCGTGTCCTTCTGCGCCGTCAGCTTCTTAGCCGCCGTAGCATCCTTTCTGCTCTGCGCCGTCGCCGTTGTCACCGCAATCAGCAACAGACTAATTGCTATGACCCTTGAAACGAATGAGGAAGTGCGCTTTACCGTCATTGTATGTTACCTTATTATAGTTTATCGTTATGTTTTCTATCGCCTCCGTGGTGAACTTCACGTCCGTGATGGTGTGGAAGAACTGCGGGTTGCAGTCGACCGACTCGAAGTGCGGGTTGTTCTCCTTCGTCACCCACACCGTGTCCGTTGTGCTCACGTCGCTGTCCTTCTGCTTTATGCAGAAGACATACACATCCACCGCACGCTGATAGCTCATCGGCAGCGCGATGCTGTCGAAGCCAGCGAGTCGGTTGATTATCACTGTGTCGTCGTCCTTGTAGTCGGCAGCGCGCGGCACAGCCACCGTCAGCGTGTCCTCCATCGTCTTCATGCCGGCGTCGAGTCGGAACGTGGCATACACGCGGTTGTTCAGCGGACAGTCGATCGACGAGCACGCAGCCAGCACGAACAGCGCCACCATAGCGATAGCTGTCGTTATTGTTGTTGTTCGCATTTTGTCTGAAAGTTTGTTTATTGCTCGCAGCGCAGCGTCTTCTCTATCTGATAGTCGTTGCGGTTCTGCGACGAGCGGCTCACAAGGTCGCCTATGAATCCGGCGAGGAAGAACTGCGTGCCAATCATCATCACGGTGAGTGCGATGAAGAAGTAAGGCGAGTCGGTGATGAGTCGCTGCGGAATGCCGTGGGACAGACACCAGAGCTTGTCTACGCCAAGCGCTACCACCGAGAGGAAGCCGAGGAAGAACATCAGCGTGCCGAGGAAGCCGAACACGTGCATAGGCTTTCTGCCGAAACTTGAGAGGAACCACAGCGTGATAAGGTCGAGATAGCCGTTGAAGAAGCGGTTCCAACCCATGAACTTCGACTTGCCGAACTTGCGTGCCTGATGATGCACCGGCTTTTCGCCTATCTTGTCGAAGCCTGCGTTCTTAGCCAGATAAGGTATGTATCGGTGCATCTCGCCGTACACCTCGATATTCTTCACCACATCCTTGCGGTAAGCCTTCAGTCCGCAGTTGAAGTCGTGCAGATTATGAATGCCGCTCACCTTGCGAGCCGTAGCGTTGAAGAGTTTCGTAGGTATAGTCTTCGAGAGCGGGTCGCCCTGCTTGCGGTTCTGCTTGTATCCGCTCACGAGGTCGTAGCCCTCATCCTTAATCATGTGGTAGAGAGCCGGTATCTCGTCGGGCGAATCCTGCAGGTCGGCGTCCATAGTGATGACGACGTCGCCCTGCGCCTCCTTGAATCCGCAGAAGAGCGCCGGACTCTTGCCGTAGTTGCGGCGGAACTTGATGCCTTTTACTGTCGTCGACTTTTGCGAGAGACCTTCTATTACGTTCCACGAGTTGTCGGTGGAGCCGTCGTTTACGAAGATCACCTCGTATGTGAAGTTATTTGCCTTCATCACGCGTTCTATCCACGCGTAGAGTTCGGGGAGCGATTCCTCCTCGTTGAACAAAGGAACTACTACTGTTATATCCATGATTTTATGGTGTTTTGTTGAGGTGGTGAGAAGAGGTGTTGTTATGTTGAGGTGTTGTTGTGTTGAGATATGATGTTGAGGTGTTGAGAAGAGGTGTTGTTATGTTGAGGTGTTGAGGTGGTGAGATATTTTGTCTAACCAACTAACTATTTAATCAACCAACTATCCAACTATTCAACTATCCAACAATCTAACTAACCATCCTTCTAATTAAAATCTGTTTCTTTTTCCGATGAGAGCAATCGGCAGACTGATGATAGCGCCGATGGCGAGGTTCTGCATCATGAACATGAATGCCCAATGCACCGGGGTGATCATCGTCACTACGTCCATGCTGTTTTTTATCTCCGCCTTCGATATGCCCTGCTGCTCGTAGATAGGTGCCAACTGCTTCATCGTTGTGGTGATAAGATTGGCGAACGCACCGTTATCCAAGAACTGGAAGTAGGCGTACTGCACCAGTGCGAACACCAGCGAAGCGTAGATGAACACGTAGAGCGAATAGGCGTAGGCGCGGCGGAACGATATCACGCCGAAGAGAGCCTCCGTTCGGAACGCCTTCAGTCGGTAGCCTACGAGGAACGGCGTAGCCAGAGCTAAGATGTTGCCGATGAAACCCGCGTTGAGCAGCATTATACATGCGAAGCTTGCTGCCCACAACAGTGCGAGCAGCAAGGCATCCTGGCGTGCGAACGCCTTCAGTTGTACAAGATGATTGATGTTTATCATTAGCGCATCACCTTAAATGTGTTATTACCCTGCTTCACTACGTATACGCCGTGCTGTGCATCGCCAGCAACCACTCTGCCGCTGAGGTCGTACACGGTGTAGGGCAGGGTAGGGTTGAATTTGCCCTGCGTGCCCGCTGTTACGTTGCCGATAGCTGTGGTTGGCTGACCCTTCACACCGATTATGGCTATGTCGCGAACCTCCCATGTCGGAGCCTCGCTTGTGGTGCTTGTGTAGTGGAACACGATGTTAATCTTCTTGCCTGCCCAAGCGCTGAGGTCTATGTCGCCCGAGTTAACAAACTTGAAGTCTGCGCCTTCAGGCCATGCGAAGCCTTCAAGCTTTGTTGTCTTGCCCTCGCAGCGTACCTCCACGCTGAGTTTTTCGCTCGGTTTCTTCGCGTAGTTCACGGCGTGGTTGAATGTCATGGTTGCCGACTTGTATTCGCTGAGGTCAATCTCGGGTGTGACAACCGAACTCTCGGCTGCAAATTTCGTTACGTATGTGTTTGTTCCTTCCTTTATGGCACCCGTACCTTTCCAACCGTATGATTTTGTGAGCTCCCATACCTCTACGCCCTCTTTCGGATAGAGCGGAGTTTCGATGGTGCATCCGCCATCAGATGTCTTGAAGTTTGCCAGATATATACACATCCTGCTTTCGTCGCCCATCTCCACCTTTGTTGTTACGGTCTTGGCAGGGTCGAACTCGTAGCTGATGCTGTCGCCCCAGATGTACTCCATGAGGTTAGGGAAGTCGATGAACGGGTTGCGGTTGCCCTGGATGCTGTACACGATGTTGTTGCGCTTAACCTCCAGGTCGCTCACGGGGTCTTGCTTCGCCCACTTGATATAGAGCTCAGACGCCCACTTCTGCAGCGTAGGATAGTCGCCTGTCTCAAGCGAGTTCAAGCCCTCCTTCACCCACGCATAGTCCTGATAGCATGTAGCCATGTAGAGGTATGCACGAGCGAAGTCGCCCTGCCACTCTGGGGAAGGCTGCCACAGCTTCTTGCCGCTGTCGCCCGTGCCCACCTTTATCACGCCGTTGTCGTACGTCGCCTTTGTCACCACGCCCATGCCGTAGTTGCTCTTCTTGCGGTTGGCGCTGGCGTCGCTCGGCATAAGGTTGTAGAGGTCCTTGTATGCCTGGCGCTCGTCGCCTCCCCACCAGCTCTTCGGGAACGAGTGTTCGATATTCATCGAGCTGCACGATTCGCCCCATGCTCCGAACTCCACCTTCTCCGGCGAGTAGCGGTCGATGACGTATCCGTTGTCGTTATCGGTGAGGTAGAAGCCCCACCATGTGGCTGCAATGCCCTTGCCGTAGCTCAAAACACGAGCCTCTTTTATGATGTTGTGCACGGCGGTCTTCAGTTCAGCGCCCTTCTTTCCCTTCAGCGCGTCGTAGTAGCCCTGCGGAATCTGTGCCGAAGCAGCCAGAGCGTACACCGTAGCGACGACCATCATCACCAAAGCCTTCAATTCTGTTCTTTTCATTTGTGTCTCCTTCAAAAATCTTTATGTTTTTAAAACCGTTTCTGCGCAGCAAAGTTAGCACATTTGGCTGAAACCGCTATATAAATAATGTGTAAAAATGCTTAACCCTCGCATTACGTTCCTATTTCGTAATCTCGCCGCAGATGCTTCTGCCCATGAGGTTGCGTATCACGCGCGGGTCCTTGTAGTGAGCCTGCAGGAACATGAGCTTCGTGATGGCGCTCTCCACGGTGCTGTCGCCGCCGCTCACCACGCCAGCGTCCTGCAACTGGAAGCCCGTGTCGTAGCGACCCATCTTCACGAATCCAGCCACGCACTGGCTGATGTTCACAATCGTCACGCCGCGCTGCGTAGCGTCCTTCAGCAGACGCGTGAGCCACGGCTTCTGCGGAGCGTTGCCGCTGCCGAAACTTCTCATCACGATGCCGCGCAGCTCGGGTGCGTCGAACATGTGGCGCACCACGTTCTCCTGAATGCCGGGGAAGAGCGAGAATACCACCACGTTCGGGTCCATCGCCGTGTGCGGAATCATCGGCTTCGTATAGTCGGGCTTCAAGATGTAGTGAGGCTTGAAGTGGAACTCCACGCCTGCCTCGCACAGATGCGGATAGTTGAACGAGTTGAACGCGTTGAATCCGTCGGCGCTCTCCTTCGTACTGCGGTTGCCGCGCAGCAGTCTGCCGCTGAAGTAGATGCACACCTCCGGCACCATCGGGCGTCCGTCCTCGCCGAACGCCGACGCCAGTTCGATACTCGTCAGCAGGTTCTCCTTGCCGTCGGTACGGAGCTGTCCGATAGGCAGCTGCGAACCGGTGAGTATGACCGGCTTCGTGAGGTTCTCGAGCATGAACGAGAGCGCCGATGCCGTGTACGACATAGTGTCGGTGCCGTGCAGCACCACGAATCCGTCGTATTTGTCGTAGTTGTCGGCTATGATGCGTACAAGCTGAGCCCATCGACGCAGGCTCATGTCCGATGAGTCGATAGGAGGAGTGAACTGATAAGTGTCTACGTCCGTCTGCAGAAGTGCAAATTCGGGAAAGTTCGACAGTAGGTGGTCGAAGTTGAGCGGCTCAAGAGCCCCCGTCTCGCGGTTGCATCCCATGCCGATAGTGCCACCGGTGTATATCAATAACACCTTGTTAAGTCGTGGGCTTGCTTGTTTGTTATTCATATTGTTCTAAGGCTAATGACACCCGCAGAAAAGAGCAATGAAAGATGGAACACGCTTCGTTTCAGCACATGCCATGTTATTATCCGACAAAATTAAATAAAATTTGCGACAAAACCCCTGCTTCTCCCATGTTTTTTTACAAAGTGATGGCGTTTGTTGCAATTAGTGGGGTGTATCCAGCCTCGGTTTGTGTCATCGTGTCGCGTTCGGTGTCCGATCGGGTTGCGTTCGCCGTCCAATCGGATTCCGTCCGCCGTCCAATCGGGTTGCGTTCGGTGTCCGATCGGATTCCGTTCGGGTGACGATGGGGTAGCGTAGGGCGGTCGATTGTACTTTGTTGCATTATTCTGTGAAATGTATAAGCAAAAACTTGTCAGTGTCAGAAATATGTAGTATTTTTGCAGTCGATATTTAAACAAAAGACTGAATAATTGTTATGAAGAAATTATTGTTTCCGATAATTATAGCGACAGTAGTGGTTCTCCTCAGCGGTTGTGCCGCAGCGAGGAAGGTTCCTTATTTCAAAAATATCGACTCCATTAACCTTGCCGCTTCAAGAGGTTTGTACGATGCTCGTATCATGCCTAAGGACTTGCTCTCTATTGCCGTCGTAACGTCCGACCAGGAGACGTCTCGTCCGTTCAACCTCTTCGCCAATATGCCTACCGCCAACGGTGGTAGCTCGGGCTCTATAAACAGCACCGTGCAGCAGTATCTCGTCAACAACGACGGCGAGATCAACTTCCCCGTTATTGGCAAGCTGCATGTCGTAGGACTCACCAACTCCGAGTGCGAGAAGCTTATCTTTAATAAGGTGAAGCCATATTTCTCTGAGAACGAAAACCCCGTAGTCACAGTGCGTCTGTCGAGCTACAGAGTGGTTATTGCCGGCGCTGTCAAGTCGCCGGGCGTAGTTCCCGTCACCAACGAGAAGATGAGCATCATGGAGGCTATCGCTCAGGCAGGCGACCTCACCATCTTCGGCAAGCGCGACAACGTGCTCCTCATCCGTGAGGGCGTCGACGGACAGAAAGAGGTTCATCGTCTCAATCTGAACGATGCCAACCTCATCAACTCTCCTTACTATTATGTTCAGCAGAACGACTACATCTACGTAGAGCCCAACAAGGTTGAAGCCAACAATGCCTATGTTAGTGCTACTACCTCTTTGTGGATGTCGTTCCTGAGCGTAGGACTGTCGTTGACAGGTCTACTTATCGGCATTTTGAAATAATGTATATATATAAGCGTCGGGCTATTTGTCTTGGCGCTTAATTTTTACCCTTACAACAGTAATCTTCAATAGAAACACAACAAAAATAGAAGCATCGTGGAACCGTTGAAACATGAATGCGGCGTGGCAATGATACGATTGCTCAAGCCGCTCGAATACTATCAGGAGAAGTACGGCACGTGGATGTTCGCACTCAACAAGCTCTATCTGATGATGGAGAAACAGCACAACCGCGGACAGGAAGGTGCCGGAATGGCATGCGTGAAGTTCGATGGAATGCCCGGAACGGAATACATGTTCCGCGAGCGCGCCGAAGGCAAGGACGCCATCACCGAGATATTCGGACGCGTACAGAAAGAGTACGCCCGACTCTCGCCCGAACTGCTCGCCGACTCCGAGTTCGCAAAGAACCATCTGCCCTTCGCCGGACAACTCTACATGGGACACCTGCGCTACTCCACGACCGGAAAGAAAGGACTCGCATACGTCCATCCTTTCCTGCGCCGCAACAACTGGCAGGCTAAGAACCTCTGCATCTGCGGCAACTTCAATATGACTAATATCGACGAGATATTCCAGCAGATGCTCACGCAGGGCATGTTCCCGCGCATCTACAGCGACGGATATACTCTGCTCGAACTGATGGGCCACCGCCTCGACCGCGAAGCCGAACGCAACTTCGTTGACGCCAAGAAGCTCGGACTCGAAGGCATGGACATCACCAGATATATAGACAACCACATGGACATGGCGAACGTGCTGCGCACCACAATGCCCAACTTCGACGGCGGCTACGTGATGTGCGGACTCACCGGCTCGGGCGAGATGTTCTCTATGCGCGACCCGTGGGGCATTCGCCCGGCGTTCTACTATCAGAACGACGAGTTCGTAGCCGTGGCGTCTGAGCGCCCCGTGCTGCAGACTACGTTCGACCTCGAATGCGAAGACATTAAGGAGCTGCAGCCCGGCAACGCGCTGCTCGTGAGCCGTAGCGGAGAGGTGCGCATGGAGCGCATACTCGAACAGCGCGGCGACTCGGCTTGCTCGTTCGAACGCATATACTTCAGCCGCGGTTCAGACCGCGACATCTACCGCGAGCGCAAACAGCTCGGCGAACTGCTCGTGCCGCAGGTGCTCGAAGCCGTTGGCGGCGACATCAACCACACCGTGTTCTCGTTCATTCCGAACACAGCCGAAGTGGCTTACTACGGACTGCTCTCGGGTTTCAAGAAGTGTCTCAACCGACAGAAGGTGCAGCAGATACAGCAGCTCGACCATGAACCTACAGACGAGGAGCTGCACGCCATCCTCGACACGTACGTGCGCTCCGAAAAGGTGGCTATAAAGGACATTAAGCTGCGCACCTTCATCACCGAAGGCAACTCGCGCAACGACCTCGCGTCGCACGTCTACGACATCACGTACGGATGCATTGAGCCGGGCGTGGACAACCTCGTGGTTATCGACGACTCGATCGTGCGCGGCACGACGCTCAAGGAGAGCATCCTGCGCATTCTCGACCGTCTGCACCCGAAGAAGATTGTCGTAGTGTCGTCGGCTCCGCAGATACGCTACCCCGACTACTACGGCATCGACATGCCGTGTCTGGAGGAGTTCTGCGTGTTCCGCGCCACTATCGAGCTTATCCGTGAGCGCGGCATGAACGACCTGCTGCAGCGCGTCTACGAGGCGTGCAAGCTCGAACTGCTCAAGCCCAAGGACATGATGCGCAACTGCGTACGCGACATATACAAACCATTCTCTACCGAGGAGATAAACCGAAAAGTGGCTGAGATGCTCCGACCGGAAGGTCTGAAGACACCGGTCGAACTCGTGTTCCAGTCGATAGACGGACTCCACGAGGCTATACCCAACCACCACGGCGACTGGTACTTCACAGGCAAGTACCCCACGCCCGGCGGAACAAAGCTCTGCAACCAGGCGTTCGTCAACTACATCGACCGACAGAAGTAGGACGCCGTGCCAGGCTACATACGCAGCAGCTTAGCATCTGTAGCATTGTGGAAACTAAGTAGAAAAGACGTTTTGTGGTTATACGGCAGCCTGCGAACGCTGCAACAACCATGAACAAACACGCCCTGAAAGGGCAAAAGGATAATTAGAAAATTGACTTTTGCGCTTTCAGGGCGTATGTGCGCGATAAAACCAAACAACGAAATATAAAAATTCGAGAAGATATAAGTATGAGAAATGTAACTTTAGTATTGGAAGACGGAACCAAGTTCCACGGAAAGTCGTTCGGTTATGAAGCACCGGTGGCTGGCGAGGTAGTTTTCAACACTGCTATGATGGGCTACCCAGAGTCGCTCACCGACCCTTCGTACGCTGGACAGCTTATGACACTGACCTATCCGTTGGTTGGCAACTATGGTGTACCGCCGTTCACAGTAGAAGAGAACGGTCTGCCTACATTCATGGAGAGTGACAAAATCTACGCTTCGGCTATCATCGTGGCTGACTACAGCGAGCAGTACTGCCACTGGAATGCCGTAGAGAGTCTTGCAGAGTGGCTCAAACGTGAGCACGTGCCCGGCATCACCGGCATCGACACACGCGAGCTTACTAAGGTGCTGCGCGAGCACGGCGTAATGATGGGTAAGATTCTCTTCGACGACGAGCCGGAGAACATACCTACAGCCGAGTATGCTGGAGTTAATTTCGTCGACAAGGTGAGCTGCAAGGAGATCATCCGCTACAACGAGGGCGCCGAGAAGAAGGTGGTGCTCGTCGACTGCGGCGTGAAGGCTAACATCATCCGCTGTCTCATCAACCGCGGCTGCGAGGTTATACGCGTGCCTTGGAACTACGACTATACCGACATGGAGTTCGACGGTCTGTTCCTCGCTAACGGTCCTGGCGACCCGGATATGTGCGAGGATGCCGTGAAGATCATCCAGAAGCAGATGAGCCTCTCAGACAAGCCTATCTGCGGCATCTGCATGGGCAACCAGCTCCTCGCTAAGGCAGCAGGCGCTCATATCTACAAACTCAAGTACGGTCACCGCTCACACAACCAGCCGGTGCGCATGGTTGGCACAGAGAAGTGCTTCGTAACATCGCAGAACCACGGCTACGCTGTAGACGCAAAAACGCTCGGCGCCGATTGGGAGGAGCTCTTCGTAAACATGAACGACGGATCGAACGAGGGCATTCGCCACAAGTCGAAGCCTTGGTTCTCAAGCCAGTTCCACCCGGAGGCTTGCTCTGGTCCGGTAGACACAGAGTTTATGTTCGACAAGTTCGTAGAGGCTATGAACTAACTGAAGAGTTGTAGAACGAAAAGTGAAATAATCAGAATGTTTAAGTTTCGTGTTTTAGGGCTGTAGCCCGATAAAACATCAAACATTAATCATTAAACATCAGAATAAATGAAAGACGAAAATATAAAGAAAGTGTTATTGCTCGGTTCGGGTGCCTTGAAGATTGGCGAAGCGGGCGAGTTCGACTACTCTGGTTCGCAGGCGCTTAAGGCTCTGCGCGAAGAGGGCATAGAGACAGTGCTCATCAACCCGAACATCGCAACAGTGCAGACATCTGAAGGCGTTGCCGACCAGATATATTTCCTTCCCGTTCAGCCTTACTTCGTAGAGGAAGTGATAAAGAAGGAGCGTCCTGACGGCATTCTCCTCTCGTTCGGCGGACAGACAGCGCTCAACTGCGGCGTTGAACTCTACCGCAACGGCATCCTCGACAAGTACAACGTGAAGGTGCTCGGTACACCGGTGCAGGCTATCATCGACACCGAGGACCGCGAGCTCTTCGTTGAGAAGCTCGACGAGATAGGCGTTAAGACTATCAAGAGCGAGGCTTGCGAGAACATGGAGCAGGCACGCAAGGCGGCTGCCGAACTCGGCTACCCGGTCATCATCCGTGCTGCATACGCTCTCGGCGGACTCGGCTCTGGCTTTGCTGACAACGAGGAAGAACTCGTGAAAATCGCTGAGAAGGCATTCTCGTTCTCTCCGCAGGTGCTCGTCGAGAAGAGTCTCAAGGGCTGGAAGGAGATAGAGTACGAGGTAGTGCGCGACCGCTACGACAACTGTATCACAGTCTGCAACATGGAGAACTTCGACCCGCTCGGCATCCACACCGGCGAGTCGATCGTTATCGCTCCGTCGCAGACACTCACCAACTCTGAATATCACAAGCTGCGCGCTCTCGCTATCAAGATTATCCGCCACATCGGTATCGTCGGCGAGTGTAACGTGCAGTACGCCTTCGACCCGCAGTCGGAAGACTACCGCGTAATCGAGGTGAACGCTCGTCTGAGCCGTTCTTCTGCTCTCGCTTCTAAGGCTACGGGCTATCCGCTCGCCTTTGTTGCGGCTAAGCTCGGCATGGGCTACGGCTTGTTCGAGTTGAAGAACTCAGTGACAAAGACTACATCTGCATTCTTCGAGCCTGCACTCGACTATGTTGTCTGCAAGATTCCGCGTTGGGACCTCTCTAAGTTCCGCGGCGTAGACAAGGAGCTTGGCTCTTCAATGAAGTCGGTAGGCGAGGTGATGGCTATCGGCCGCAACTTCGAGGAGGCTATCCAGAAGGGTCTGCGCATGATCGGTCAGGGCATGCACGGCTTCGTTGAGAACAAGGAGCTTGAGATAGAAGATATCGACGCTGCTCTGCGCGAGCCGACCGACAAGCGTGTGTTTGTCATCTCTAAGGCTATGCACAAGGGCTATACCGTCGACCAGATTCACGAACTTACAAAGATCGACAAGTGGTTCCTCGAGAAGCTCCAGCACATCATCGACATCGATGAGGCAATGAAGAAGTGCAACATCAACACTCTCGACAAGGATCTCCTGCGTACGGCTAAGGTATACGGCTTCACCGACTTCCAGATTGCACGCGCCGTGGGTCTTGAGGACGAGCTCAAGTCGATGCGCAAGGCGTCGCTCGTCGTGCGCAACCGTCGTAAGAACTACGGCATCCTGCCGGTTGTGAAGCAGATTGACACTCTGGCTGCCGAGTATCCTGCACAGACCAACTATCTGTACGTAACATACGCTGGCGTAAAGAGCGACATCACCTTCGAGAACGACCACCGTTCTATCATCGTACTCGGTTCGGGTGCTTACCGCATCGGTTCTTCTGTAGAGTTCGACTGGTGTGGCGTTCAGGCTCTGAACACTATCCGCAAGGAGGGCTACCGCTCGGTTATGATCAACTATAACCCCGAGACCGTGTCTACCGACTACGATATGTGCGACCGCCTCTACTTCGACGAGCTCACCTTCGAGCGCGTTATGGATATCATCGACCTCGAGCAGCCTAACGGCGTGATCGTATCTACCGGCGGTCAGATTCCTAACAACCTCGCTGTGCTCCTCGACGAGCAGCATGTGCCTATCCTCGGTACAAAGGCTCAGGACATCGACAACGCTGAGGACCGTGCGAAGTTCTCGCAGATGCTCACCAACAACGGCATCAACCAGCCTGAGTGGAGCGCCCTCACAAGCATGGAGGACATCGACCGCTTCATCGAGCGTGTGGGCTTCCCGGTACTTGTTCGTCCGTCGTACGTGCTCTCTGGCGCTGCCATGAACGTATGCTCTAACGAGGATGAGTTGAAGCGATTCCTGCAGCTTGCGGCTAACGTGAGCGAGGACCACCCGGTTGTTGTGAGCAAGTTCATCGAGCATGCTAAGGAGATCGAGATGGATGCTGTGGCAAAGAACGGCGAGGTTATCGCTTACGCTATCTCTGAGCACATCGAGTTCGCCGGCGTTCACTCTGGCGACGCTACCATCCAGTTCCCGCCGCAGAAGCTCTATGTAGAGACCGTGCGCCGCTGTAAGCGTGTAGGCCGTCAGATTGCTAAGGAACTGCACATCAACGGACCGTTCAACATCCAGTTCATGGCTCGCGACAACGATATCCTCGTTATCGAGTGCAACCTCCGTGCTTCGCGTTCGTTCCCGTTCGTGAGCAAGGTGCTCAAGATCAACCTCATCGAGCTTGCCACACGCGTTATGCTTGGCTTGCCGGTTGAGAAGCCGAGCAAGAACCTCTTCGACCTCGACTATGTTGGTATCAAGGCTTCGCAGTTCTCGTTCAACCGTCTGCAGAAGGCAGACCCGGTGCTCGGCGTAGATATGAGCTCTACCGGTGAGGTAGGCTGCTTGGGCGACGACACCAACACCGCTCTTCTCAAGAGTATGCTCTCTGTAGGCCATCGCATCCCGAAGAAGAACATCCTTCTCTCTACCGGTGGCGCTAAGCAGAAGGTGGCTATGCTTGACGCTGCTAAGATGCTCATCGACCACGGCTACAAGCTCTATGCTACGGGCGGCACAAGCAAGTTCCTCAACGAGAACGGCATCGAGAACACACACGTGCTCTGGCCGTCTGAGGAGGGCGACGAGCCTAAGGCTCTCGACTTGCTGCACGACCACACTATCGACATGGTTGTGAACATTCCGAAGAACCTCACAAGCTCAGAGCTTACCAACGGCTACAAGATTCGCCGTGCGGCTATCGACCTCAACGTGCCTCTTATCACGAACGCACGCCTCGCAAGCGCATTCATCTATGCGTTCTGCACAACTAAGCTTGAGGACATCGGCATCAAGTCTTGGAGCGAGTATTAAAATAGGAGGCTGCGGCATTCTTGCCGTAGTCACTTAGCCTATTAGAAGACTACCTTTAGGGGGTGCAGCGGTCTCCGCTGCACCAACCGAGCAATCCTGTGTCAGGAAATTATTGCTGGGTGGAGAGTATATAAAAACGGATTTATCTGTTTGCGCAGCTTCGCAGCTAACCACAAACAGATAAATCCGTTTTTGTTTCTATATAATTATTCTTGCTGATTCTCTTGTCTGCATTTTCCAAATGATGTATCTTTGCAGCGTGTAGCCCAATAGGAGTATGAGGCTGCCGATATAATAATGTAATACAGAAAGAAACAAGATGAAGAAAAGCGAACTATATAAATATGTGCTCGACTACTTCCGCGGCATCCATCCGGAAGTGACAACCGAACTGGAGTTCGGCAGCGTGTTCCAGCTGCTCGTTGCCGTTGTGCTCAGCGCACAATGCACCGACAAGCGTGTCAATCAGGTGACGCCCGAACTCTTCGCCCACTATCCCGACGCACGCTCCATGGCGGAAGCCGACGAGTTTGAGGTGTACGAATACGTGAAGAGCGTGAGCTATCCCAACGCCAAGGCTCGCCATCTCGTAGAACTCGCTCGCATGATACAGAGCGAATACGGGGGGGAGGTGCCGCACGACTTCGACAGTCTGCTGCGCTTGCCGGGCGTGGGTAGAAAGACGGCTAACGTGATGCTGGCTGTGGCGTTCGGCGAGGCAGCGATGCCAGTCGACACGCACGTGTTCCGTGTGAGTCATCGTCTCGGACTCGTGCCGCGCACGGCTGACACGCCGCTGAAAGTGGAGCAGCAGCTCGTGAAGCACATTCCTGCTGACGACCTTGCGAAGGCCCACCATTGGCTGCTACTGCACGGCAGATACATCTGCACGAGCAGGAAGGCGCACTGCGAGAAGTGCGAGTTCAAGGCAGTGTGTCCAAGCTCTACGTGCAAGTGATATTTTCCAGACCGCTGCAGATAGAAACCTACTGACCATGCAATGAAATACAACGGCAAACTACAGCTCCATACCTTCCTTCGCATCGCAATATGCCTGCTCATTGGCATCTGCATCGGCGATGCGACGGCAGACGCTGTGCCCGTTGCGCTGTGGCGGTGGTTGTTCGTAGGTCTGCTGTCGGTACTTGTTCTGCTGCATCTCGGCAAGCGCCTCGAAATGCTGCAAACGCTGCTTATCTTCGGCGTTGTTATAGTGGGCGGAGCGTGGCGCATAACGTCGTACGAGAACAGTCTGCGCTGCGCATTCACGGGCGAAGAAGAAGTGTACGAGGCGGTTGTAGTGTCGCAACCTATCAAGAAGCGACGCTCTGTGAAATGCGAGCTTGCCGTTGTAAGTGGGCGTCTCGCAGGGCATAGGTTGAACGCCTATTTCCAGAACTCTAATTCATTGAACCACATTGTTGTAGGCGACGGCATCGAAGCGCAGTCGGTGTTCAGCGGGTTCGACGACACATACACACAGCGCGGCGGTTTCAACTGGCGCAGACAGCGTATGGTACGCGGCATCGTGGCTCGCACGTTCGTCGCCTCTGGCAAGTGGAAACGTGCGGAGGTGAGTCTCGTCGCTCTGTCCTGGTCAGAACGCCTCGGTCTCTCACTGCAGTCGCTGCGCTACGACTTGCTCAGCCGACTGCAGGGCAGCGCTCTCTCCGATGATTCGTACGCCACTATTGCGGCTATGACCCTCGGCGACAAGACCGGCGTCAGCGCCGAGCTACGCGATACGTATTCGAAGGCAGGTGTGTCGCATGTGCTCGCCCTCTCAGGTCTCCATCTTGGCATCATCTACGCCATGATTGCGCTGCTGCTCGGGCGCCGTCGCAACACGATGGGCGGACTCCTCGTAACGCTTCTCCTGGTCTGGTCCTTCGCCTTGATGGTGGGCATGTCGCCGGGCATAGTGCGGTCGGTGGCGATGTTCAGCGTCTACGCCTCTATGACCTTTCTGCAGCGCGACTATCTCACGGCGAACAGTCTCGCCCTCGCCGCAAGTGTGATGCTCCTGGCGAGTCCGGCGATGCTGTGGGATGTCGGCTTTCAGATGTCGTTCCTGGCTGTGATGGGCATCGTGATATGCCATGTGCTGCTCCGCAACAACCGCTTCTACGTGCGCTATGCTCACCGCCGATTCGTCGGCAAGCTCGTCTCGCTTGTGTGCATCTCGCTCGCCGCCCAACTCTTCGTGCTGCCGCTGGTGATGTACTACTTCGGCAATGTGCCCTTCTATTTCCTTTTGGCTAACATCGTCGCCGTGCCGCTCACCACGCTTATCATATATGCCGCCATGCTCTTGTTCGTACTCTCGCCGTTGTGTCGGTTTGCTGCGTGGATGACGGTTGTTTGGCAGTGGCTGGCGAGTGGAGTGGGGTGGGTCGTAGCGCAGATGAACACTCTGCTTAAGGTTATCGCCTCACTGCCCGGCGCAAGTGCTGAAGGCATGTATATCAGTGCTTTACAGCTCTCGCTTATGTATGTCTTGATAGTGGCTCTGGTCGGCGTCTGGCGCTACGGACAACAGATGTACGACTCGATGCATGGGAAGTTTAAAAGTGAGGATGATCTTAAAAAGTTAAAAAGTAAAAGAGTAAAAAAGTAAAAAGGGGAGTTTTAAAAGTAAAAGAGTAAAAAGGAGGTTACAGTTTGCGGAAATAAAAAGTTTTTAACTAACTTTGCAGAAGATAGGCTGCACCTCGGCAATAGAAGCAAGCTTCATTGCGCTCGGTTTGCACTATCTTTGCAAAAAACGAATAGACAGGAATTTATGAAACCGGATGGTACTAATTCTTTATCTTGGTCGTATATCTTTGTGCATCATAGCAAAGTGAGGAAGGTGGAGGCGAGACTGAATGCCGACAACGTGCCACACTTTGTGCATAAGACCGTGCGCTATTACAAGAAGCGGGCGAAGCATGGCGTGCAGCGTCAGGAACTGCAGACCGTCAGCGGACTCGTCTTTCTGCAAGGCAATGCAAAAGAACTACAAGAATATCTAAACTGGAATTTCCCTAACACCTATCTCTGCAAGAACTGCAGTACGGGCAAGGCGGCTGTGATACCCGATTCGCAGATGCGACCCTTCATGCGCATCAACGAAACGGAGCCCGATCGTATCCGTTTCCTTCTTAAGCCTTTCCATTATTATGCTCGCAATCGTGTCCTCCTCCGCATCTCCTCTGGCGACCTGGCAGGACTCGAAGGTTACGTCATTCGCATCGACCGCGACCGTCGTCTTATCATGGATGTCGGTGGCATGAGTGTGGCTATCGCCGGTGTGCATGCCGAGCACTTCGAGGAGGTCGATCAGACTGGCAGTGCAGCCCTCGACGGTTCACCATTCTACGAGCGCAACCTCCATGAGCGTGAGGCACTTGTCGACCGCTTTTTTCATCCCGTAAAGACCGCAAAGGACGTCGCCCCGCAAGCCGATAACATCGACTATCTGCGCAATTATGTACTGACGGAGCTTTCGCAATACCGGATGCTCCCCGCCGAGGCATGGCTCATCCTCAGCTTCATCATCAAGGAGATTGGCTACTACTACGCCCCCTCCTTCGAAAAGCTCCAGCGCCATCTCTCCCCAATCATGCAGGCTGGCACACAAGTCCTCCAGGAAATGCAGCGTCTCATCGACAGCGAGAAATCAGAAGAAACCCGTAACCGATACATGACAGAACAGCAGGAACTGCTGACCACCTACGGCTATCTGTTCATGGACTCCGATATTGTGTAGTGTGTTTCGAAAAAAAACTGAAACTTAAAAAAGTACGGGATATTTCCCGTCTAATTCAAATAAAATGACTACCTTTGCAATTTAAGAAGTCTCTTTGCAAGAGACCTTCGCTTACTAAAGGCTTTTCTTCGCAAGAGACCGCATCAAACTTGAAAAGAATTAACGCTCTCTTTTGCAGAGACCGTTCCAATAAAGAATGATATTATGGTAACCATATCATTTCCATCTATTAGACGATTGCAACCATCACACATGTTTGCAGCCAACGACATAAAGTAGAAAAGAATTTATGAAACCGGATGGTACGGATTCTTCTTCTATCGCCAACGAGAACCCCACTTCTCCCAACGGCACCACGTTCCTGAGCCAGACGACAAGACTGGTTCAGAGGTAAAGAAGTATCTGTAAGCGAAGGCGTTGAATAAATGATGACAGACGGCATACCTGATACCAAACTGATGTTTAAATATGTAGAAGTCGGTAGATTTGACAAGACCGATGAGGAGCTCACTTCATTGTCTGACAAGTGGATGTACGTGCTTAAGAATCTGTCACGCCTAGATAACCGCCCTGCCGCTCTACGCGAAAAGATATTCTCCAAACTCTTTGCTGCTGCTTCCGTAGCCCGCTTCACTCCTACAGAGTTGCGTGAATACGAGGATAGTCTCAAGGCGTATCGCGACATCAAGAATTCGCTGGACACAGCAAAGGAAGAAGGACGTGAAGAAGGAAGAGAACAACGCAATATTGAGATTGCAAAGAAGATGCTAGCTGCTGGTATGCATATTGATATCATCATAAATATGACGGATTTGTCAAAAGATGAAATTGAAAAGTTAACTATTCTGCAGTAGGGGGTAAGCCCCCCTATTTTGGCGTTTTGAAAATAGCATATATAGTAGCGGAGGTATCATGCCTCCGCCACACCAAACCCAACTTGCAAGACGTAAGCACTCAAATTAGGGCTTAAATTAGAAAGAAGTCTCTTCGCTGCTGATTTTAAAACATAGAATTGTTCTGTTCACGTAATAAGTACCTTGTAATATATTTTCATTCGTGCCATGTTAATCGATCTAGTAAATAATGTTCAAATAGCCCTTTAAAAGAAGACTATATTGTTCTTTGATATTAGTGATGTAGACTTTGAACCTAGCATTCATTGCAATGATGTTGCTAAGTTGTAAATTCAAATCGTTGCACATTTGAAATCTCTTAAAAAAACTGTATTTCAATTAATTCAAAGAATGATAAATTCACTTTAACGGGACTGTAGTGATAAGGTATCAGAATCTGAAAAAAATATTGAGGGCTTAAAGGCACTTAATAGAAGCAATTACAGTGATCTGTCATTTTAAAATGGTGAAAAGAGTAACCCTGGTAATTAGAACTTTATATGTAAGAAAATAGTTTTTTTAGATTGTTCATTATGGAAATAGATTTGTTGGATAAATTATTTGAGCAGTATGGTTATGTTCACAAAGAACATAACACATCTGTTTGTGTTTATTTGTTAAATCAAGGAATGTATCATGGTGCTGAAGTGATTTCTTTGGATGATACGGACAAAAGTGATATTGTAAATAGATATTCAAAATTAGGCTATTCTACAAAGTTACAGCATTTTAAAACTGTTGATGAGGCTGAGAAATATTTGTTTACCGGTTTCTTTAATCCCAAAGCAACGAAGGCGGATATAAATAGAAGATACAACGAATTTAAAGAAGCTCAGTTGCGATTTTATGGAAATTCCGACATTGAGTATAAGTATATAAATGTACCATATTTTGTGTACAGAGAGGCGGATGGTGATATAAAACGAGGAACAAAGGATGTTGTTTCTGATATTCAAGAGGAAATAACTCGTAAAGGTGCACATTTGATAATTGTTGAAGCTGCTGCTGGTTTTGGTAAAACTTGTACTGCATATGAACTTTATAAGTCATTTTTAAATAGTGATCAATACACTAAACCTATTTTTACAGAGTTATTTAATAACAGAAATGCTAAGCAGTTCAAGTATGTTCTTTGGTCTGAAATTGACAAAGAAAAAGATACTACGGCTAAACAAGATATCGTTATTTATAATATTAAAAAAGGTAGAATACCTCTTATTATAGATGGATTTGATGAATTGCTTTCAAAAGATATTGATTCTGGTCATAACGATCAGCAAGATGATTTTGAACAGGTAGAAACAATGCTTTCTACTATTGGCGAATTGTTAGATGGAGAAGCAAAAGTAGTGTTGACATCTCGTAAAACAGCTATATTTGCAGGTCCTGAATTTATTGATTGGGTTGAGAAATATAATGGTAGATTTGACGTTGTTAGATTTCAAATTGAAAAGCCTGAGATTCGAGAATGGCTTTCTGCAGAAAGATTTGATAACATAATTAAAAATGAAGTTCCCATTGATAATATATCAAATCCTGTATTATTAACGTATCTGCGCAATGTTTCTGATAGGGATTTTAATGATTTGCTTGAACACCCCGATAGTATAACAACTAAGTATTTTGAACACCTCCTTAATCGAGAAAAGCAAAGGCAAAATCTGTCAATTAGATGGGAAGACCAAATGTTGATATTTGAGAATCTTGCTAATACATTTGCTGACTTTGGTATTAAAGGAGAAAGTCGTAGTTTTGTAAAAGAAATGCTTATTGACTATAATCGTTCAAAGTTAATATATTATAAGGAGGCAATGGCTAATGGACAAACACTAGATGAACTCGCTGACACTCTGACCAATCATGCTTTATTGGATAGAATGGGTAACAAAGATTTCATTACATTTATAAATGATTTTGTATATGGTTATCTTTTTGGAACATCGTTAATAAAAGACGGAAATACCTTTTTGCAGAATGTAAAAGTTTTGCCGGAAGACCATATTTATCTATCCATTGCTTCTTTTCGTTATTTGTCAAAGGATAATAAACAAAAATTATGGAAAAAGTTAAATGATGTTCGCAAAAGATTATCTCTTGATTTGTCTATAACGGCAGATGCAGAACTTTTGGGGAAAATAAAACAGTCTGTAGAGGTTGCTGGAATTAATTCGCGCCAATTTTCAAACGTCTTATTTGAGAATGGTTCATGCAAATTCAAGGAAGTTTCGTTTGTTGATGTAGTTTTTGAAAACTGTTTATTTGATATAGATGTCTTTGACAATACAACGTTTATTGGATGTAAATTCAATAATTGCAAAGTGAATGACATTGCACATAAAAGTTCAAAGAACCATGTACATTGTTATGGCTGTGATGATTATAAATCTTCGTTTATTGTTGATTTTGAGAATACAGTTGAAATGCCAATATTGGAAGAGGCGCAAAAAAACTGGGAAATGGAAATTTTATCTAGATATTTTAAAGTTGATGGAAGATCAACAAAGATGAAGTATATATCTAAGCTTAAAAAAGAATTTGAAGGCGAAAATATTGATGAGGTATTTCGTGTTTTTGATTCTTTGCGAAAAAGAGGCTTTATAGAATGTTATGGAAACAACTCTTTCATAAAACAGGATGGAATCACTTATTATCATAAACAAAAATAATTATGAGCGCAGGAGAAATAGTTTTAAAGGATATTGTTAATCGTTTGAATACCAAGTTGTCTCAATGTGGTATCATGTATCGAATATTTAGTCGTATCAAATCGACTGATTCTATAAATCATAAGATGGAAAAGAAGGGTAATTTGTATAGGCAAGAGAAAAGGAAACTTCAAGATTTATTGGCACTTCGTATTACTCTATATTTCACCGATGATGTAAATATTGTTTATCGGTATCTTAAAAAGCAACCTAATTTCGTAAATGAATCTATTGACGCAAGAAATGTAGATACATTTAAACCAACTCGATTAAATTTGGTTATGAGGGTACCAGAAATTTTTAAAGAACACATATTTGCTGCAATTAATGATACGAGCTATCCAGATTTAATAGACGATACATACGAAATACAGATACGAACTATTTTGTCAGAGGGCTGGCATGAGGTAGAACATGATCTTCGTTATAAATATAAAGATGATTGGAATGATTTTCAAGAAGAGTCAAGGTTGTTGAATGGAATATTTGCTTCACTTGAAAGTAACGAGTGGGCAATGTTGTCTCTATTTGAAAGATTAGCCTATGCCCATTACAAACGTAACGAATGGGACAGTATGATAAGAAATAAATTGCGAATTCGTTTTGCAAACTCTGGACTTTCTGCTGAACTTAAAGAATATTTGCTTAGAAATCAGCAAATTGCAAAGCGTTTGTTTAGAACAGATAGATCTAAAGTTCTCGGTACAATTTTGGAAAAAGGATTCTCTTTTCCTCTTATATATGATACAACCATACATTTGCCAAATCATATATGTGTAAAAGACGCAGGTCTTGCTGTAATGGAAGACGCATCTTTGAAGGAGGAATTAGATAATTCATTTGGTATAATATGTTAGATAAATATAATTAATCATTAGTATCCCATCAAAACCTGGATATGTAACATTAAATAGCTCTTTAGAGAGGATGATATCTGGTTATTTGATTTTGTGATGTAGACTTTGAACATAGCAGCAAATTAAATGATACAGCTAAGTTGTAAACTCAAATTGTCGCACTCTTGAAATATCTTGCAAAAGACTGTATTTCAATTAATTGCAAAGAGCAATAAGTTAACTTTTATGTGATAATAAAAATAGAATATTAATAACTTATAATATGTCTACTCCAAATACAGAATTATTACAGAAAATAGATAATTTCCAGGAGTTCATTCAAACTCCTAAATATACCCACACACCCATAGTTGTCAAGGATAAGCGTCCCCAGCACGAGAGTTCTTTGGAATATACAAATCCTTTAGATTGCTCTATTCCATTTGGTAACTCATACATATCAGTAGAAGTAAAACAAGGAAATACTCATAAGTTTAGTGCTAAACTTATGACCGATAAAATCAATAGTAGAATCTTATTGAGGTATGATTCTGCAGGAACTACCCATCGTAATAATTTCGATGATATTCCGCTATCAGAACAGCAAATCACGACACCTCATATACATAAATACGATGATCAAGGGCGATTTATAGCGGTAAAAACAGAAGAAATTTTAGCAGATCAAGAAGCTGCTACCGACATTAATGTTGGATTCCCAATATTTTGCAAAGAAGGCAACATCTATGGGAAGTCTACAACTTCACATCCTAAAATATTAGTAGGCGAACAGTTGCAAATACCATTCGACCACGAAGTGACGGATCCATGTGCGGGAGTTGATTTTTAATCATTAGTTGTTATGACAGAATTAATAAGAGATATCATTTCCACTTTTTCTGCATTGTGGCAAGTGAGAAAAATAGGGGATAGTTATGAGATAATCACTCCTGTGGCTACCTCAAATAATATGTTCGTTTCGGTGTTCCTTACACAAAGAGGTAACGAATATATAGTAACTGATGCAGGATGGATAGATTCTGGCGTTTATGATATAGATGAAATTAGTGATACTGTTTACAAAAAAATAATATCTTATTTTATAGATAGTTATGGTCTTAAAACAACGAGATCTCATAACTTGGTATATTACTACAAAAAAACGACGAATTCATTACTTGTTCCAAACCTTATCTTTGATGTTTCGGCGTTTATAAGTGGGTTGGTTAGTACTTCATGTGCGGAAATTGCCCAGACGACAGACAAGTCATATAATATTTTTAATCAAAGAGTTCATCGCTTTCTTCGAACTTTTATATCAAATGAAAATTTCTTGTCTAAGAAAGAAATAAAGGGGGCATTTCCTGCTTTATCTTTTGGAGCCGCAATCAAGGGAAATGCTGGTGTTTCATTATTAAATTTCGCAACCGGGTCAAACGATAATTATTACATTAATAGTCTTTGTAAGTCGCAGACATCGTTTGAAATAGTACAAAAAAATGATTCTAATAATACTTTTAATAAAAAAATATTATTATTAGATGATACCAAAAAGTCATTAACGTCAGAAAAGGTTGGAGTATATGTAAGGTTTGTACAAGATAAGCATATCTGTGAAATTGACAGGTGGTGTAATCGAGACATTCTCAAAGAAAAGATTGCCGTATAATATATTCATACATTAGTGTCACATTCAAACTGACACTGATTACACCAAATATTCAATCATTCTCATTCTATTTATAAATAACTTATCATTAGTGTCCCGTTAAAATCGGGACCAGTTAAATATTAATCAAATAACCCCGGAAAGAGGGGACAATCGAGTTCTTTGACATTATTGAAATCAGTCCTTTCGAAGAGATCAACGAGTGGTGTCTTATCCATAAGAGAAATGCTTAGAATCTGAAGAACCTCATAAGTCGATCGCTTAAGTTGCAAATCATATTGTATAATAGCAACAGGACAATAAACTATGATTGCCGATGAGATTTGTTCCATAAAGCGGAGAACTGGGCTAAAACACGTTTCCCTTGGAACATAACAGTCATTTTAATTTGACTGCAAAGTTACGAAATCAAGTCCGTTCCATTCCAAAACAACACCTAATAGACTGTATTTCAATTAATTCAAAGAGCGATTAGTTCACTTTAACGGGACAGTAGTGAAACTCTATGACTAATAAAGATTTAATGTGCGAGTTGCGGAAAGCCTACACAAAGGAGGCTTTTGCAAATATGATAAAGGCAGATATACGTAGTAGGTTTCCTGAGCCTTATGCCAGTATGTATTGCCAGCAGTTTGACAACTTTAAAAATGTTGCGGATTTCTTTGAATTCGCAGCAAAGTTAATGAGTAGATAAAATAATGAATATAATAAAGACAAATATTGAAGGCGTGCTAATTATAGAGCCACACCTTTTCCGTGATGCTCGTGGTTATTTCTTCGAGAGCTTCAGCGAGCGAGAGTTTGAAGAAAAGGTTACCACAATCCTGGGACACAGTGTTCACTTCTGCCAAGACAACGAGTCTATGAGTAGCTATGGCGTAATGCGAGGCTTGCACTTCCAGCGTCCACCTTATACTCAGAGTAAGTTGGTGCGTTGTGTAAAGGGTGGAGTTCTTGATGTTGCAGTTGATATTCGTAAAGGCTCCCCTACTTACGGCAAGCATGTGGCTGTAGAACTGACAGAAGATAATCATCGCCAGTTCTTCATTCCAAAGGGCTTTGCTCATGGTTTCGCCGTCCTCTCCGAGACCGCCGTCTTCCAATACAAGTGTGATGAATTTTATCACCCCGAAGCCGATGGAGGCATCAGCATCCTCGACGACAGCTTAGGCATCGATTGGAAGATTCCAACCGATCATGCTAACCTCTCTGAGAAAGATACTAAACACGAAATGCTGAAGGACTTCAATAGTCCATTTAATATCAATGTAGATTTATATAAATAACCCGTTGGCGGAATTAATTTAAGTCGATAAATATGAGTAAAAATGGTATTATTTGAAGATAAAAATCAAATATCCTCAATAAAAACTTCAGATTATGAAAGTAAACAGATTGACTTTGTTGGTTAGCATTTTAGCAATAGTTTTGAGTGTGATAGCAATATCAACATCATTGCCAAGAACCGAAATGTCGTTTGATTATCTTGGATTTATTACAGGGTGCCTTGGCTTTCTTGTGACAGTTCTGTTGGGCTGGAACATATATACTATATTTGATTTCAGACAGGAAAGGCAAGATCTAAAGACCTATTTTGATGAGCAAAAGCAATCTGTCAAAGCTGTAGGTAGTGATTTACGGATGACTTTCATGAATCAGATTGCTAATGTTTCACTCTTGGAAAAGCATATTTCTGATGTTTATTCTTATTTGATGGGCATAAATAACACTGTCCCTTTATACTTTTATTACATCCATTTGACGTTAGGAGCTATAATCAATTCGGCACAGTCGGAAAACTATGACAATTGTAATGTGTGGGTGAATGAGCTTCTTGCAGTGATAAAGGAACCGGAAGTAATAGAAATGCCAATAACAAGTAAGATGTATTTGTTGAAGTCGTTTACAATGATTTGCCATTCGGAAAACATAAAACGACTTGATGAATTACATCGTGTTATAGCGAGATTGAAAGAAATACCAGATCCAGAGGCTAAAGAAATGTATGGGAGTTAATAAACAAGTAAAATTTTTAACATCTCAATGTATAGGCACTTGTAAAAGTGCCTATACAAAGGGTTATGCCCTAAATTGAGTACTAACTTTATGTTTGCTAAATTTAAGATTAATTCTGGAACTATAGAACAATTGCGATTGCAAGTTGGAAAAGTTTCGCTGTTAAGGCAATCTATTGTTAATGATGCCTTTTATAATGACATTGTTACAAAAGTATTAGGAAATGATGGGGTCTTGGATGGTTCGCAGCTTCAAAATCTCAATTTTCCTTCGCTCCGGGATAATTATCATGTGTTTATATCCTATTCCCACAATGATGAGGAATTAGCCTTGTATCTTGCTTCTTATTTACAGAATAATTGTGGTTTAAATTGTTTCCTTGATTCTACAGTATGGCATAGTGCTGATTCTTTATTGAAAAGGCTTGATGATATATATTGCCTAAATGAAGATGGACAAACATATAATTACAATTCCCGTAATTTTTCAACATCACATGTCCATGCCATGTTATCTATGGCTATGCATAGTATTATCAACAGGTCTGAATGTTGCATCGTATTGAATAGTGAACATTCTTTTACCTTACAAGACGGTATTGATAATGCAACATTTTCTCCTTGGTTGTATGAAGAAGTAACTTTCATGAAGGGGATGAAAATCAGTATCCCCACAAGATTACGTCTTCGTCAAGAAATACGTAGTTATAGCTTGGGTGGTCAAATTGTGTGCGAAAGTGTAAGCCCACAGTTACAGATTAAGTATACGGTTGATTTGAATATGTTTCCAAATCTATATGTAATAGATTTGTTAAATCTTGGTGGACAAGGTGAAACAGGTTTGAATAAATTGTATCGTTCAAAAAGAATTTTACGTTATGCGAATCGATAAGATATCTATGTTTGTAAAGAATCTGTGGACTTACAAAACGATTGTTTTTTCAGAATTCTTGAAAAGTTTGGGAGTTTTGTTTTCAATAGAAAAGTTATTGGAACTATTGGACACTGGTGAATGTCTTAAAACTCATTCTTTTATATTAGGTGTTGTTTTGTTGATTGCAAGTGCTTTTTGGGGAATCAGTTTTTTGTTGTTCAAGAAGAAAAAAATACAATTATCCATTAATAAACGAACGAAACTCTCAACCTATTATGGTGACTTATTTAATGAACAGGGCATACGAGTGATACCTGTCAATGAATATTTTGATACTCATTTGGGTGATGGAATTATTGCTCCTAATACCATTCATGGCAAGTTTCTAGCAAGATTAACGGCTCATATTAATGAGTTGAGACGTATGATAGATGACCAATTAGCATTGAAAGAAACATTGCCTTCTAATCGTGAGAGGACTCTTGTTGAAGGTTTGCCGCAAAATCGTTATCCTTTGGGTACGACTATTCGTGTAACCATCAATAATCAAACCTATCTATTAGTTGCAGTGACACGATTCAATGAAAATGAGCATGTGGAGGTTGATGATTCTGAATACATGGGAATCATGCAGAAAATGTTTTATTCTGTGGAACAATTGAATGATGCACAAACAGTAAATATACCATTGATCGGTGGTGGACAAGCAGGTTTTGGCTATACCAATATGCAATTGTTGAACATTATGGTACAAGCTGCCTGTTTGACAGACAGATTGGCTGTCGTGAATGGAATCAATATTATATTGTATGATGGCAAAAGCATAAAAAATAGTATTAATCTGAATGTAATAAAGATTTTATTTGAAAACTGGAAAATATTATAAATATGACAATAACAGATAGATCATATAGAACATGTACATATATAGCAGGAGATTGGACAGGGGACTCTTCTGCTATAGAAGAATTACATAAATGGAACGAAAGTGACCATTGGGGACTTAGTTTTACTGATATTCATAACCTCACCCAATCAAGAGATTCAAGTCAGAATTGTTCGATTAAGAGTAGTTTGAGAACCAGAATGAATTATTGTAAGACTTTTGTACTTATTGTGGGGGAACAAACCAATACGGTTACCAGCGGTGCATGTTTTTGGTGCAATAGTTATATAGCTCCAACAACTACAAAATGTGCTTCGTGTAAGAAAGGATATAGTATAGATAATCGGAGCTATATCAAAACAGAATGTGACATGGCAGCTTCAGATTACGATGCAAGCAAGTTGAAAATAATTGTTCTCTATAATGCTGAAAAAGTTGATAGAAATAAATGTCCAGAGGCTGTACGTTGGAAAGGAACGCATTTAAAAATGTATTACAAAGGTTTTGACGGAAGATATTATTGGAATTATTCAGCAATAAAACAAGCTTTTGAAGAATAAAGTATGTCAAATCAAACATCAGACAATAATAAACGTATAGCTAAGAATACGCTCATCCTTTATGTGCGTATGCTTTTTACCGTAGGTATTAGTTTTTATTCTACGCGCTTGATACTTGCTAATCTTGGTGTAGAAAACTATGGTATATATAATGTCATTGGTGGTTTTGTTTCTATGTTCTATATGGTTACTTCCACTATGACACAGGCCGTGAGCCGATTTCTTACTTTTGATCTTGGTAGGGGAGATATAGCGAAACTACAGAAGACGTTTTCCACGTCAGTCAATATCCTGCTGCTGATGTCTCTTGTTGTGGTTTTGTTAGCCGAAACGGTAGGACTATGGTTTATTAACGATAAACTGAATATTGCAGATGAAAGAATGATGGCAGCTAACTGGATATATCAGTTTTCGATATTTTCATTTGTGTTGGAGATGATAAGTGTGCCATATAGTGCTTCAGTCATTTCTCACGAGAAAATGGGGACATTTGCTTTTGTTACCGTAGCAAAAGTTTTACTAACACTTGGTATAGCTTTCGCCTTAACAATAAGTCCTATAGACAAACTTGTTTTTTATGGCCTGTTGGTCTTCTTAGTGGAACTGACCATACAAATGATGTATTGGATCTATTGCCGTCGCAATTTTGCAGAATGCCGATATTCTTTCAAAATAGAGAACGAAATCTTTAAGAATATGTTTGGTTTTGCAGGATGGAATTTCCTCACAACATGCGCCAGTATGTTGAGCACTCAGGGAGTCAGCATTCTTTTGAATATGCAGTTTGGTCCGGTAATTAATGCAGCAAGAGGAGTGGCATCGCAAATAAATGGAACTGTTGGGGCGTTTCATCGTAATTTCACAACAGCCCTTAATCCTCAAATAACAAAAACGTATGCAGCGGAAGATTTCGAATATGTAAAGAAATTAGTGTGTAAAGGAGCAAAGTTTTCTTACTTGGCATTCTTCTTTATCGCATTGCCTTGTATGATAGAGATCAACTTCTTCCTTTCTGTTTGGCTTAAAGAAGTACCAGCTTTTGCAGGGATTTTTGTGCAATTGACATTGCTTAATTCATTGCTAGAGGTCTTGCTTAATTCCAGCGAAACTCTAAATAGGGCTACTGGTAAAATCCGAAATTTTCAGTTGATAGTGAGTGCTGCACAGTTTGCTATTCTCATTGCTTCATATATAGCATTAAAGGTTACTGCAAATCCGATTCTTGTTGTTGCTATGGCTAATATCATGTATCTTTTAATTTTTGCTCCAAGAATCCTTGTGAATAAGCCATATGTAGGAATGACATTTGGCTATTATTATAAGGAGGTGTTGCATGGAATAATCATGATGAGTGTGATATCAGCTGCATTAAGTTTGCTGCCGTTGATGTTTATGTCTGATGGTTGGTTAAGATTAATAACAGTAGGTTTGATTTCTTCCATTACCATCATAATAACCTCTGCTATATTTGTTCTAACTAAAGGAGAACGCAATATGGTTGTAAGTTTTGTTAAGAGCAAATTGGCTCATTAATTTTACAATAATGTTTAGATATGCACATATCCTATAATTTTTATTTGTATAGATCTGTTTCTTACATCAGTTCTTTCAATTGTTTTATGGAAAGCTAACAAATTAATATTATCTATATGGTGAAAAAATATTTTAGATATATAAAAGACACGTTGTCTTGCCGGTTCAGCAAACATTTTTGTTTGCATGGGTCCACTATAAATTGGATTACTTATAATATAAGTCTGAATAAAGACAATTCTGTTATTATTGAAAATAGTAAGGTTTCGCATTGTTCTTTCAATGTCAAAGGAACAAACAATAAGATAGTGATAAAGAATAATGCAGATGTGGCTTATTGTAATTTCTCAATATTTGGAGATAGTAATGAGATAATATTTGATGGAAATAAAGGTATTGTGAATCTTATAAACCATGGTAATAACAATATTATTTCCATAGGCAAGGACACGTCAATGGAAACTGTATATATGGTTTCGATGGGTTGTAATAATTCTATTGAGATAGGTAAGGAATGTATGTTCTCTGGTGACGTTGAAATATGGAATACGGACAGTCATTTGATAACCGGTGAGAACGGAAATGCTCTGAATCCGTCAAAACCTGTTTCTATAGGTGATCGAGTTTGGGTAGGAAAGCATGTCAAGATATTGAAGGGTGCTTCTATTGGTGATGATTCAGTCTTAGGTATGAATGCAGTTGTAACGCATACAGTGCCTTCAAATAGTATTGCAGCAGGAAATCCTGCGATGATTGTAAAAAATGGTGTTAAATGGCATAGAGGTTTTATTGAAATATAAAAACAATGAAGCATAATTTATATGTATGTAATTTTGCTGATGAGCGGTATGTATGTCAGCAGCAATTAAACACCAAGTCGGCTTATGAAAAAGGTAAGGCTGACAAAGTTCTGGAATTTCATGAGCAAGATATTATAGAATTAAAAAGAGATTTTCCAGAACATTTCAAAATAGCTCGAGGTGGAGGTCTTTGGCTATGGAAGCCATACATCATATTGAAGGCTTTGGATATGATAGAAGATGGTGATTATCTTTTCTATTGTGATTCGGGAGCTGTATTCATTGACGACTTACATTTGATGATTCCTGATTTGGAAGCCTCAGGGTATGACTTGATGGTTGTGGAGCAACCGTTGCTTTCTCATTGTTTCACAAAGAAAGAGTGTTATGAGTTGATGGATTGGCATGACTATTCTGGCAATCAGATTCTTTCAGGTTATATTTTGATGAAAAAGAGCAAGCAAAGCATTGCTTATATGCAAGAATGGCTTGAAAATATGAAAGACATTCGCAAAGCGTATGGTAGGAAGTTCTTGCCAAATATTACAGAATTTAAGGACTTTGTTTCTCATCGTGAAGACCAATCGGTTCTTAATATTCTACGTCAGAAATGGGGATTAGTTGGCTATCGTGATCCTTCTGATTTCGGCGTTTTCCCATGGCAGTATATGCGTGCTGGAGGTTATCATAAAAAGAAATACCCTAACTCTCATTATCCTGTAATACTCTTGTGTGTTCGCAAGAACAATCCTCAAGAGTATGAACAGAATTATCGCAAGGCGGTTCGCTTGCATAAACTGGGTTTGAACAATGAGTTTACGGCACGTCTAAGGCTTCTGCCTATGTATATGAGACACTGTGGTAGATTGATTGTTGATAAAGTCGGATTAGGCAAAGTTTTGGATAAAATACTAAAATGATAGTATCTTTAGTTATGTCATTAAAATTCAGAATTATAGGCAAATGTTTTCAAGATGCAAGAAACATATCTTGTGGCGATGCTGATTTTCTGTTGGAGGAAGATGGTTGGGATGATTTTAATTATCATGTCATGTACCACTTGCATTCTACAACGAATAGAACCCATACTCATAATGAGTATATCGGCCCTATTCGTATAATGAAAATTAATCAACAGGAACGTGAAGAGTTTCTTTTGGGAAAACATTTTGGTAAGGGAAAAACTTTTGAATCTTTACCAGATGGGTTCTATTCTTTGTCAACATCAATAGAACTATATGAGGAATTGTACCGTTTGCTTTCACCAAAAGAACGCGAATCCTTCATAAAACAGTTACGGCTTGTCTTAGGTCGAGACAGTGAGTATTTCAATACTGTAGAAAACGATACTTGCTTTGAAATTGCGATGCTTCGTGAAACCAGCATAGACAATTATTCGTTGCAAAGAGGGCGTGAGTTGCTATTAGGAAACACAAGCTATTACAATCTTCAAAAAGAAACAGTAGAGGTCAAGTTCTCAGATGTAGATACTCCTGTAAAATTGAAATTTTCATGTCTTGAAGATTGTAGGTCAAAATTGATTCCTAATGGTATTATTGCTTTTATCGGGAAGAATGGCTCAGGAAAAAGCACGGCAATATACAAGCTGGCTAAATTACTTTATGCCAGTCCAGACCAACGTTTCAGACTTAAAGATAATTCTGGGAAGTTGGTGCCGAATGACTTAGGTATAAACCGCTTGTTCATTGTGAGCTATAGTCCATTTGACAATTTTGTTCTTCCTGGTATTGGTGGTGAAGACTACAAATTGTTATTGAAGGGGCTTGATAATCATGATGGGCGTTTGATATTCTGCGGTATAAGAGATATAAAGAAAGAGTTTGAGGAAATATTGCGAAATTCTAAACCTGACAATTATGATACTCTTTTTGAAACAGAACGCATTGAAAAGACTGACCTCAAACCAATTGGCAAATTGGCAGAGGAGTTTGCAAGTGCCATGAATGTCATTGAAAATGATAATGAAAGGCTTAGTTTGTGGAATGATATCGAGAATGATGCTGAAAATCTCTTTCCGGATATTAGCAATGTTATGCAGGATATTTATTCCTTGCTATCGGTAAATGAAAAAGCAGATATGTTTTTGTTATTGTCAACAGGTTATAAATTTTTCCTTCATGCTTTGTCGCATATCATAGCATATATGAAAAATGACAGCATGGTGTTGTTTGATGAACCGGAAAACCACATTCATCCCCCGATGCTTTCGTTTATGATGACAAGTCTTAGAAAGGTATTGAATAAATATCAATCTGTTATGTTGGTTGCAACTCATTCGCCTGTAGTTTTACAGGAAATGTTTTCGGATAATGTATTTGTTGTAAGGAATAACAATGGTGTAAAGATAATTTCTCATCCACAGATAGAAACGTACGGAGCCAACCTGTCTGAGATAACAAATGAGGTGTTTAACCTTACTGTAGATGTGACAAACTATTATGAGGCGTATCGACAACTTTATGAAGAATGGAATGTAAATGAGAAGTGGACTTGTGTCGATGATATGATAAGCTCTTTCGAGAAACATCTTAAAGGAAATATAAGTTCCCAGTTGATGGCGTTCTTAGTGAATCTATTTATGGATAGCAACGATTGTTAATAGTATTTTATGTGGACATTAAAGAAACCAAATTTGGCAGATGCCAAAAAAGACATAGATATCGTTATTGCCCATAGTCGTAGCCTTGATATTGCAGACAAACAAAAGTTTGAGCAATTATATGACGATTATGACTACGGAAATGGCGAAGCCTCACCAGCACAATTGAAATCGCTTGAGAGCAAGAAAGATATAATAAAAGGACAGTATGCGAAAACATCAGGTAAAACACAAAATGGACATAACAATCCATTGGTATATATAAGAACCGAGTTGATTCGAGGAGTCGCAAAATGTCCTTATTGCAGCATCAATGCTCCACAACAACTCGATCATTATATGGACAAGGATAGTTACGGACAATTGGCAATATGTCGCCTAAACTTGGTCCCTTTATGTGCAACTTGTAATAATCTGAAAGGTAAGACAAGTTATTTGGAATTTACACATCCCTACTATCAACAATTTCCAGCTGCAGATTTCTTTGTGGCAAGTTGCCAAATTGTCTTTAATCATGTAGTTGCCAAGTTTCGTGTAAATCCAGATGTTGTTACTGATACAATATTGCGTAAAAGGCTAAATGCTCAAATGAACCATATACACCTTCGTCGTCGGTTGCGGAAAGCAATAAATGAATTTCTTTCATATAGCTTTATTGGCTATGTAGGTTCCACAGATGTTTTTTTAAAGGCATATTTGCCGATATTGTTGAAGCGAACAATAGTTTTGTATGGTAGAAATGATTGGCGTACAGCTATAGTTAGGGGATTAATTGCTTGCCGTAATTTCAATATGAACGTAGTTAATAACATGAAATTCTCTCAAATTAATGGTGGAGGAGCATAGAATTGAAAACTATCATAGATTCATGATTCAAATTATCAAACAATATTTTAATTATACATATGATACCTAAAATTATTCATTATTGTTGGTTTGGCAAATCTCCAAAGCCAGCATCTGTTTTGAAAAGTATCGAAACTTGGAAGCGGTTTCTTCCTGACTATAGAATCATGGAATGGAACGAAACGAATTTCGACTTTCGAAAATGGAAATTTTGTAGAGAAGCCTATGCTGTTAAAAAATATGCGTTTGTGACGGATGTTTGTAGATTATATGCTTTATCACAATATGGAGGAATCTATCTTGATACGGATATAGAAGTGATAAAAAGTTTCAATTCGTTCCTTAAGCATCATTCTTTCATAGGAGAAGAGCGTTTACATACTATCGGTTCAGGAGTAATTGGTGCTGAACTAGATACTCATTGGATTCTTGATTTCTTGAATATGTATCAGTCGATGAAGTTTATCAAATATAATGGACGCCTGTTGGATTATCCGAATACGATGTATCTGACAAAATTTCTTAAAGAGAGAAAAACAGATTTGCCGGTTATATATCCTATTGATTATTTCTGTGCAAAAGATTACGAAACCAAAGAAGTTGTAGTTACAGAAAATACAGTTTGTATACATCATTATGCTGCTTCTTGGTTTGATAAGCTAACGATTTTAAGAAGAATGCATAATTTGTATTGTAAGTTATTATCAGTTTTTATATAAACAATTTTTAAATGATGAATTTTTTACATTCCTTGAAAATGCAATGGTATGAGTTGCAAATTAGGATGTTTGGAGCGTGGAATTTCTTTTTAAAGCAACAACAACGTTCTGAAAAATCTTTATTGAAAAATAATTATAAAGATAAATGTTCGGATCAAGTTTCTAATTGTGTTGTTTTCACATGTAACGGATTTGGTTGGTCTGGTGGGCTTGCGGACAGATTAAGAGGTATTATATCTATATATGATTGGTGTAAGAGGAATAATCGAAAGTTTGTTATTAACTTTTGTGACCCTTTTCTTTTGCAAGATTATTTGCAACCAAACAAATATAACTGGTTGCCTGATATAATTTCTTATGATTGCTCTAAGAGTATTCCAAAGATATGTATGTTGGAGCCAAGAACGTGTAATAGAAAAGAGGTTATAAGTAGACGAGATTTCTTGGCAGAAGATTGGTGTAATCACAATTTGGTTGATGTAAATAAGCAGATACATGTTTATACAAATCAATATCGATGGTGTTGTGATTTTGCCAAGTTATTCAATGAACTTTTTAAGCCATGTGAAAGACTACAAAAAGAGATTGATAGGCATATGTCAAAAATAGGTGGAAAATACATTTCTGTCTCTTTTCGTTTTACAACATTACTTGGAGACTTTACAGATAGTACAGGTAAACCATTGAAGGATGATGAGAAGGAATGTTTAATCAAGGATAGTCTTAATGTTATAAGGAGAATCTCGGCTGTTGCTCCTATGCATGATGTGATTTTGGTGACGGCAGACAGTTCAACATTTCTTGAAAGAGTGAAGGAAATCGAAAATGTTTATATTGTTCCAGGTAAAATTGGACATATTGATTATGATAATGGTGATGATGTAAATATGAAGACATTCCTTGATTTTTATATGATTAGTAAAGCAGAGGCAGTATACCTTGCTAAGGGTCCTGGAATGTATAGAAGTGCATTTGCAAGAACGGCTGCAATGGTAAATAATAAGCCTTTCGAAATATACGAGTACTAAAGTTCAATAAATATGTATTATGAAAGTCTTTGATCGTTTTATAATGCTTTTCTCAAAGCATTGGTTTAATCCTTTTTTCACGCTTTGGTTTAATTTTCGCTTTCTTCCACTTAAACAGGCTATTCATTTGCCTATCTTAGTTTGGGGAAAGCCTAAGATTATCAATTTAAATTCAAATTTTAAAATAATATTGGATTGTGAGTATATTAAAAGGGGATTGATTAAAATTAACCGAAGTGGTGAATTTCCTTCACATTCTGGAGGACATACTGAGTTTATATTATGTGGTAAAAATATTATTTTTAAGGGAGCAGCAATTATTGGTTGTGGTACCAGAATTCTCTCTTACTTAAACTCCACAATCCATATTGGGAAAAATGTTTGTATAACTCAGCAAGATACGATTATTTCCTGCCAAAAACTTGTATTAGAGGATTTTGTGAGAATTGGATCTAAAGTTCAAATAATGGATACATCAATGCACTTTGTATACCGTTCTGATGAGCGTAAGGTGAACAATCTTTCATCGCCAGTGATTATAGGTCATAATTCATGGATTGCCAATGGTGTAAGTGTATTTAAAGGTACAATTTTACCTCCTTATAGTACTGTTGCAGGTGGAAGTCTAATTAATAGAGATTATTCAGAAGAAGTAGAAGGAACTTGTTTTATAGGTAATCCTGCAAAACCTAAAATAAGAAATTTCTATCGTATTCAAAAGTCTTCAGAAGAAATGAAACTGTATGAATATTTTTTACAGCATGATACTGATACTTATTATTACGAAGAACAACCTTCTTCTGACATCTTTGATTCTTAGTGTATCAGAAAGTTTTAATATGGTGTTTTTATCGTAAGTAAATCTCATATAGAGAGTTTTATGAATAATTCAATTATTTCGATACTTATTCCAGTATATAACGTAGAGCGATATCTTCCACGTTGTATAGAAAGTGTTCTTGCACAGGATTTTGAATACTGGGAAATGATTCTCGTTGATGATGGTAGTCCTGATAAATGTCCGCAGATTTGTGACGAGTATTCTCAAAAGGATCTTCGTATAAAGGTGCTTCATAAGAAAAACGGTGGACTGGTATCTGCACGGCAAGCAGGTTTCCTGTTGGCAAAGGGAAAGTATATTCTTCATCTTGATTCTGATGATTGGCTTATGCCTCATGCTATAACTACATTATATAATTATGCAGAGCAGGGGAATTACGATATTGTTAGAGGCTGTAATCGTAGAGTGTATGACGATGGAAGCTATACTATAGAGCGAGGACGCTTTTATAAAGGAGAGGTAACAGGAAGCGAGCAGTATTTGGAGAAAGTAATAACGGCAGATTTTGAAACTTATCTTTGGGGCGCACTTTATAGAATGGAGCTTTTCTCAAAGGAAGTTTTTGAACCGATGCTTCGTATCTCAACGGGTGAAGACTGGCTCACAAACATTGCTATTGGCAAGAACGTGAGAAAGATTCTTTGCGTAGAAGATGTTGTATATAACTATTACATCAATAGCAATAGTATGATGCAACAACAGGTGTGCTCATTAGAGTATGCTGATAGAGTGAAAGACATTTTGGAGTTGTTGACTGCTGATGCGTCTGATCACATTAAACATCTGGTGAAATGTAATAGAATTGCGGCTTACATTAATTGTCTGTTTGTTTCTGAATTGCCTTTTAGTTGGAAGCATTATAAATCTGTTAGAAAAGAATTGAAACTCGCAAATAATGAGAGTGATGTAAAAAAAATAATGGATAATAAGTTCCTTAGATTTATACATATTCCTCTCTTTTATTTCCTGTATTCTCGTTTGTATTGTTTCTTGTTCAAGTGCATAAAACTGAAGTTACATAAAAGAAAGGTCCTAAAATGAAGAGTAAATTCAGTCGAGCAATAGGTTTACCCTTCTGGCTATAAAAAATGGTATAGAAAAAGTAAATACGATTTTTGGCTTGAAAATTTAAATAAAGAATGGTGGAAGAAAAATTCGCTAATGATGTTTATCTGAAAGCACCATTTCCGGACAAATGAATTATGAACAGTTCTCCGTTCTTTAGTGTAATAATACCGAATTACAACCATGCTCCATATCTTCATGAGAGGATAAATTCGGTGCTTAACCAGACATTTAAAGATTTCGAAGTCATCCTTTTGAATGATAAAAGTCAGGATGATAGTTACAGCATTTTACGCTCTTATGAGAATAATCCTCACGTTACGCATATTGTGTTGAATGAACAGAATAGTGGAAGTACATTCAAACAATGGCATAAAGGTTTTGATTTGTCAAGAGGACAATATATATGGATAGCAGAAAGCGACGATTTCGCGGATAAACGTTTTCTTCAAGTGGCATACGATATTATACAAAAAGAAGATAATGTAACTCTGGCGTATTTTAAAAGTAATATTGTTAATTCCGATAGTAAGATAACGCATCGTCATGAACCCGCTTCCGGGGGGCGTATTCTGTATGGCAAGGCAATATGTTTATCAAAGAAAACATGTTAAGAGGCAATTCTGTTGTTAATGCTTCATCTGCAGTCTTTAGAAAGTCTGCTATTCCGAAAGACGATTCCTACACAAAGTACAAATATTGTGGCGATTGGCTGTTTTGGAGTATGATGGCAAGTGCAGGAAACGTGGTACGCATAAATGAATATTACAACTATTTCAGAATGCATCAAGTGAAGGTAACTCCTAAAGCCTATGGCTGGAGGGCTTTCTTATATAGAAGGTAGTCTGATCCTTCCGAGGTTGGCTCAACTTGCAGGATTGTCAAGAATGAAGATAATTCTGATAGAATCGTTGAGATATTGTGATATGCTGATGGATATTTATATTCCTTCAGCGAATAAAAAATCTATTAGTAAGAAGATACAAGTAAGTAATCCTCTTGTAAAGACAATCGGAGAACTATTGTATTTCTTGAAAAGAATAAGACGGAAATGAATATTTTATTTGTTACTCGGTTTTATCCAGATTCCAGAATAGGAGGGATAGAACGTGTTACAGGACTTCTTGCGAAGTTTTTTCATGAACATGGTTCGCAGGTGTATTGCTTGCATTTTGAGAAGTCTGATTTTGATGGTAGTTTAGGAAATGTGATTCATGCTTGTCATCTAAAAGATTTGTATGACAAGATTTGGATAAAGGATTTTCTGATTAATAATAATATCGATGTGGTAATAAATCAAAGTCACTTCTTTTATTCTCCTTTCTTATCATCTGTAGTGCATGAGATTGGCGCAAAACTTATAACTTGCTGTCACTCTTCTACAAGCATGAAGACCATAAGCAAAGAGGATGCAATAAAGCAGAGTCATGGAGTGAAGCGTATTTTGCTAACCTTTACATATCCCTTGTTCAAGTTTGTTAGTGAGAGAAAACTAAAAAGAAAACATCTTAGAAGTTTTAGATGCTCTGACAAAACAATATTATTGTCAAAGTCCATTAAGGAAGAGTATGCTCATAAACTAGGTATAGAATATAATGATTCTCGCTTGGAATATATCTCTAATCCTTTGTCTTTTGATAGTACCATATCGGATGAAGAGTTGGTTAAGAAGGAGAATATAGTTCTGGTGGTAGCCAGACTCTATGAGCCTCAGAAACGTTTGTCTTTACTTTTCAAGATATGGAAGCAGGTACAACGAGAGGATTGGAGGCTGGTGATTGTGGGTGATGGTGAAGATAGAGATATGTATGAGAATATGGTAAGGGAACATGATCTGAAGAATGTCTCCTTTGAAGGTGTGCAGCAGCCACAGCCATATTATCGCAAGGCGAAGATCTTTGCAATGACCTCCTCTTGGGAGGGATTACCTATGACTGTCATAGAATCTTTCCAAATGGGCGTTGTACCTGTGGTTATGGACAGTTTCCCTGCCGCAAAAGATATGATCGTGGATGGAGAAAATGGATGTTTAGTTAGTGATTCTGAAAAGTTTGTTGCTAAAGTTGAATCATTGATGAATTGTAATAATATGTGTATGCAAATGGCTTTAAAAGCAAGAAAATCGTCTATGGATTATTCTATAAACTTTATAGGTAAGACTTGGTGTGAATTGTTAAAAAAATAATAATAACTATGGATCGTTTTTTTAAAGATTATACAAACTATTTTAAATGGGTCTGGAAGAGTAGATACAAATGGATGCTTATGTTATATTTGTTATGGCTCTATCGAATTAATTTTATACAAGAAAATGGTAGTGGAGTTGGTAAAATAATACAAGTCGTAACTTTGTTCGGATTGTTATTCTATATGAATAAATTCTCTAAACAAAGCATTGTATCCATAGCTTATGGACGTTCTAACATGGCAGTAAAGTCCTGTCTATTACTTTATACTTATGGCGTAATAAGTACTTTGTGGGCTTATTTGCCACAGTTCGCTTTTTTCTTGGCTTTTCAGAATATAGTTTTAATGCTAATGTTTGTATGGTTGTTTGAACAATTCAAAACCTTTGAAAATAAAGAAAAAGCTTTCCTATTGGTTTCAATAACTACTATGTTTTTGGAATTTATTGGCTATAGAATTAATTCTGAACATTCTCTTTTTGTGCATTGCTTACCTAATGGGTCATCTGCTGCTTTATTGATTTCCTATTCTATAGGGGAAATATTTGCAAAGAAAAAAATGACAAAATCACGTGAAAAATTATTGAAATCTATATTCTTGATTTCAGTATTTATTATTGTGACAAGTACAAGTAGTGGTGCAAATGCTTCGGCTATATTTGGTGTAGGAGTTGCTTGTATTTTATCTGGTAAAATTGTATGGGCAATACTTGCGGCAATTCCCATGTTGATTCTTTATTTAAATCCTGATTTGACAGAACGGTTAATATTTTTTATCATGCCAGGTAAAACTAAGGAAACAATAGAAAGTGCAACTGGTAGAGAATTGATATGGGGATATATTCGAGAATTGATAAAAGAGAGACCTTTGTTAGGATGGGGGTTTGGATGTGTTGAACGTATTGCATCAGACCAATCTGGAATCGCTGCTCCAGATGCGCATAATAATTTTCTTGGCTTTAGGGGAAGTCTTGGACTTATTGGTTTGGTTATCGCAATTTTCCATTTTGTATTTACATATTTTGTTATATTGGCTCATAAAATGAAACCTGGATACGTAGGAATAATTTCTGCTGTTTCTTGTGCGCTTCTTAATGGATATTCTTATGGATTTCTTTCAGGCAAAGCTTGCTCTATAACAGTTATATATTTAGCATTGATAGTGCTGACTTACTCTTTCTCAAGAATCTCTTATGGTACAACGTATAAGCGATAAAATAAAAGTTGTTTCTTTTATAGCAACTATATTTGTTGTATATCGCCATTCCTTAAATTTTTTGGCATTTTTTGGGACATGGAAAGGAATGGGGTATAGTGCTTGGGTTCAAAATGGATTTATGGCATTAACTCAGATAGCAGTGCCATATTTCTTTATTATATCAGGTTTCTTCTTCTTTAAAAGGAATTATTATGAGGGTATTAATTGCAGGCATATTGTAGATAGCACTTGGTGCAAAATGATACGTGTTAAGTTTAGAACGTTATTAGTGCCATTTATTTTTTGGAATTTTGTTGGGTTGCTTGTCTTAGTTATTACAAAGCAAGAATATAAATTTGATATATCCTCTCTCTTAAACAGTGATTGGTATGGTCCATTATGGTATGTTAGGGATTTGATGGTGTTGATGTCTTTGATTCCTTTGTATCAATGGATATTTAATTTGGAAGAAATATCTAATAAAGGTGTTGGGATTTTTAAGTATGTTTTGCTTATAGGAGTATTTGGCATTTTATATCACTATTGGATACCTGTCGATACTATATTTATATCTTCTGAAGGAATCTTATTTTTTTTTATAGGTGGTTTGTTAAGGAAAAAAGATAATCTTTTGTCGAAACGAATTTCGTCAAAGGTTCTTTTGGCTCTTTTGGTGGTTTGGTTGTTATGGAGTTTTTCTATCTGTAAGATTAGAACTTATCATGGGGTATATATATTTACTGGCATACTATTATTATGGAATTTGATAGATTTTTTTCCTTCTAAACTATTCAATAAGATTCTTCAATATAGTGATTATTCTTTTTTGATATATGTAACCCATTTTTATATGATTAAAATTTTTAAGGTTGTGTTAGGTCGTTTGTTTTATGAAAACGAGATGATATCATTGTTGTCTTATATTTGCTTACCAATATTATGTGTAACTATAATTATTTGTATTGGAAAAATAATGCAAAGGAAATTTCCTAAAATCTATGCGTTTGCGATGGGAGGAAGAATATGAATGATGTTTTTATAGATAAAAAGAATTCTGCGACCATAAAAGGGCTGCTGATTTTACTAATAGTCTTAGGTCACAATCATGTTTTATGTCCCAATACTGTAGAACATGGTATAATGGACTATTTGTATCTGTTTCATATTGCTGGCTTTTTTATTCTGCCTTTCTTTTATGATATCCAGTCTGATACATCTTGGAAGTGTATAAGTGCTAAAATCATTAGAACCTGGATTCCTTATTTTTGGATTTGTATCTTATGTTGGATTGCTTATAGTGTAAAAAAACATAATTTCATAATTAATATAGAATTGGTCATAAACTTCTTAATGGGAACACAAACTCCAATTAGGGAAAGTTTTGGTTTCGTTTTTCCTTGGTTTTTGCCTACTTTCTGTTCTTTTAGTATATTACTACTTTATGCAAGAAAATACAGACTCCTTTATATTTCCCTATTCCTAACTTCTATGATGTTATGGGGACTTTCATGGGAAAAATTCTTTGTGTTGAAAAATTGTATTCCTTTTGGAATGGTTTTGGCAATTAGTTATTTTGGTTCTGGAGTCTTGGCTTTTGAGTGCAATCGACGATTTAAGTATAGCAGATATTTTGCTCTGCTTTTATTTATATTGATGTCAATGTGCTATTGGAAAAATATAGAAATTGGGTATATGTACCAACTATTTCCTGTCGTTTTTTTTATGTCATTGTTGTTGGTGGTTCCATACATCAATTTTGGCTTCATAAGATTGTTAGGAAATAATTCTTTAGGAATTTATTTATACCACATGTTCTTTGTAAATATAACCTATTTGGTATTTCCGAAGACTACAGTAATGGGCATAGTTGGCTTTTTCATAAGTTTGTTTGCTTCGTTGGGTATAAATATGTTGATATATCGTATACGTGTATTAAGAGTTCTTTTATATCCGAAAAATACAGATGAAATAAAATCAGTTTTTAAAAAATGAAAGTGTTATATTGTAATCCGGTTTTTTTAGATTATAGACTACCTTTTTATAAACAATTGGTAAGTCTTTTTAAAGGGGATTTTCACATTATGTATTCCCCGACTCGTTATCATTTAATGAAACGGGATGACTTGTGTGAAAGGATAAAGTGTGAGATGAACGAAAATGCTCATCCGTTTAAAAACGACTTTATGTTTGATACGGCTACCATGTCATTCAATAGAATGGAAATGGAGTATGGACAGAAGATTTCTTTTACTTTTGGCTTGATTAGAGCTATTCGCAAGATTCGACCTGACGTACTTGTTTCTGAGGCCTTTTTTCAATGGACTCCTCTGTGTCTGCTATATAGTATTTTGTTTCATATTCCATTATATATAGGTTATGAACGAACTTGCTATACTGAGCGTAATGTAGGAAAGCTAAAGACTATATATCGTAAAATTGTAGATAGGTTTACAGCTGGTTATTTTGTTAATGGAAACGAAACTTGCAAATACTTAGAATCTATAGGTATTCGTAAAGAGAAAATCCATATTGTTGGAATGAGTGCTGATAGTGAAGGATTGAAATCTTCAATATCAAAAATGAACATTAATGAAATGGATATTTTTAGAAAGAGATACATGGGCGACACAGACGGCCTGCTATATTTGTTTTCTGGACAAATTGTGAAGCGAAAAGGTGTTGGCTTTTTATTACAAGCTTGGACTGAGCATATTAATAAGTTTTCTAATGACAAATTAGTGCTAATAGGATGTGGAGACTTGTATGAAACTTATAAAAATAAGTATAAAAATGAAGCATCCATTTATTTGGAAGGTAGGGTTAATTACAGTGACGTGTATAAGTATTATGCAATAGCAGATGTTTTTATCTTACCAACTATTGAGGATAACTGGAGTTTAGTAATACCTGAAGCTATGTCATGTGGCTTGCCCGTCTCTACAACTATTTATAATGGTTGTCATTCTGAATTAGTGCATGAAGGCAAAAACGGTTATGTTTTTGATTGTTTCAAACAAGAAAGCATTTTGAATGCTTTAGATTATTTTCATCATTATGATTTAAAAAAGATGGGGCAAAAATCGGTAGAACTTGAAAGGTATTTTAATGCTGAAAATTGTGCACAAAGATTGTATAACGCTATAATGAACAAAAAGTAATGGCTACTAAAAAATATGATTATTTAATTGTTGGCTCAGGTTTGTTCGGAGCCACATTTGCCTATCGGGCAAAGCAACTTGGTAAGAAATGCCTTGTTATAGACAAACGCTCTCATTTGGGAGGCAATGTCTATTGCGAGAATATAGAGGGTATCAATGTGCATAAATATGGTGCGCATATATTTCATACCTCCAACAAGGAAGTTTGGGATTTTGTCAACTCCATAGTGGAGTTCAACCGCTATACCAATTCGCCTGTAGCAAACTACAAGGGCAAGCTCTATAATTTACCTTTCAATATGAACACCTTCTACCAGATGTGGGGAGTTACCACACCTGAGGAGGCACAAGCTAAGATTGAAGAGCAGAAGACGGAAGCTGTTGCTGCACTTGACGGACGTGAACCTCAAAATCTGGAGGAGCAGGCTCTTACTTTGGTGGGTAAGGATATCTTTGAGAAACTGATAAAAGAATATACCGAAAAGCAATGGGGCCGAAAGTGTACTGAGCTTCCTGCGTTTATTATCAAGCGATTGCCTGTCCGCCTTGTATTTGACAATAATTACTTTAACGATAAGTATCAAGGCATACCTGTTGGGGGTTATAATAAGCTTATTGATGGTTTGCTGGAAGGTGTAGAATGTGTAACAGATACTGATTTTTTCAACTCGAAATACAGAGATTGGCGAAAATATGCTGATAAACTTGTTTACACAGGACCCATTGATGAGTATTTTGACTTTGCGTATGGTAAGCTTGATTGGCGTACCGTTTCATTTAAGACGAGAGTAGAGAGAGTTTCTAATTATCAAGGAAATGCTGTCGTAAATTATACTTCTCATGACAAGCCATATACGCGTGTCATTGAACATAAACATTTTGAAATGTTCGGTCAAGAAGTGTATGATTGTCCTAATACAGTAGTGAGTGAGGAGTTTTCTACTGAATATAAGGATGGCATGGAACCTTATTATCCTATAAATGATGTACGCAACAATGAGTTAGTTGTAAAGTATCGTTCGTTAGCTGAGAATGAAAGAAACGTCATTTTTGGTGGCAGATTAGGACAATACAAATATTATGACATGGCACCCGTAATCGAACAGGTGTTTAATATTGAGATTGATTAATATGAGAAAAAAAGTTATTTTTCAAATTGTCACTCATTTTGAAATGGGTGGGGCAGAAAGAATTGCTTTTAATATAGCAGAATCAAGCAATTCTAATTTTGAGTATCATGTTGTGGAAGTTGCTAAAGGCAATTCTGCATATACCCAAGAAATGATAAAAGAATTGGAGTCGTATGGGGTTATTTATCACAGAGGTACTTTGACCAGCAATAAAAAGGCTATAGTGAATTTCCCTCTTAGATTGAAAAAACTGGTTGACACATATAGACCAGATGTTATACAGACCCATACGGAAATACCAGATCTTGCTGTTTTTCTCTTTCATAAGCTGTTTCCTTTTTATCATTTTAAATTGGTGAGAACTCTTCATAATACCGTGCTTTGGAATTCATGGGGAAAGATAGGAAAAATTGTTGAGAAATACATCCAACGTGAGAATGCTAATGTTAGCAATAGTATAGCTGTCTCAAAATCATACGTAGATAAGTATGGAGGAAAGACAGATATTCCTCTTATTTATAATGGGTTCAAGCCGTCTTCTCAAGCTAAGTATACACAAATAATTGAAGGCAAAATAAACATTCTTTTTGCAGGGCGTTTTGTGCATCAGAAAGGTCTACCTGCTTTAGTGAATGTTATTAAGAACGTAGACTCAAACAAATTCTTCTTTCATGTAGCAGGAACAGGACCTATGGCACAATATGTTAATGAAGAGTTAGGTTCTTTGGAAAACGTAAGGATATCTGGACCTATAGCTAATTTGTCTTCTTTTATAGGCTCGTTTGATTTTGTATTTATTCCTTCTGTTCATGAGGGTTTAAATTCGCTTTCTATTGAAGCATCTATGAATGGTACGCCTGCTATCGTTAATGATATTGACGGTTTGAATGAAACATTGCCATCTGATTGGCCCTTAAAAGTACAAGATAATAATATAGAGGATTACATCAAGATTTTTAATCAGTTAGAATCTTTAGACGTTACCTCATTACAAGCTAAGGCATTTGATTATGTAAATTCTCATTTCTCTATTAAGAAAATGCAAGAGGGTTATGAAGCTTTGTTTGTTCAGTGATAGATTTGATGTGTTATGGATTTATCAATAATTATACCTGTCTATAATGCCTCTTTACTGATTAATCGTTGTCTTGATTCCATCTTCAATCAATCAACTCAATATTTCTATGAAGTTATATTGGTGGATGATGGTAGTACAGACAATAGTGTAGAGATTATTAAGGCTCGCGATGAAGAGAATATTGTTCTTTATCAGCAACAAAATGCTGGGCCTTCTGTAGCACGTAATAAAGGTGTGGAACTTGCGCACGGCAAATATGTAACCTTCATAGATGCTGACGACTATTTGGAGGATGGTTTTATTTCTTCCTTAGTTGAATTTTTGGAGAATCATCAAGAGTGTGTTGCAGTGAGTTGTGTTTGTAAAAACTTGGCTTTGGGTAAGGCTGCTTCATATAATCCTGGCTCTTTTCAGAATGGGATGGTTGCGGATGAGAGTGGTAATAGTACAGATGTGTCTTTTGTGCTTGATGACTTTTATTCTTATTGGGCCAAGGAATGCCATGTTGGAACTTGTAGCACTGTTATTAGAACTGATATTGCAAAGAGAAGTGGGGGCATGAGATACGATTTACGAGTATCTGAAGATTATGAATATTGGTTCACTGTTGCTACTTTCGGAAAATGGGGAGTTGTTCCAAAAGTGTTGTATGTTAGCGATGGGGATGCCGTGACTTCTGCCAACGGTTGGTTGAATAAAATGATAAAGCGTTGGAATAATGCTCCTTCGATTATGGAATGGGAGAAACGTATTCTCATTCTTGCTCCTAAACTATCAGAAAAAGATGGATATAAATATGCAATAGGTAGGGTTTCCCGAAATTTAACTTATTGCCAATTACTATCAGGTAGAAAGAAACTTGCTCGTAAAGAAGCATTAAAATATGGTAAATATTTTACAGAAGATGCTATTGGTAAATTGATGAATGTTGCGAAGTTTACACCCTTTACTTGGTGGGGATTATGTGAATTTTTGAAATGGAGAGAATGGCACAGAAAATAAATAGTAGAATGGAACGTCAAACAGTAAATAATATAAAGACAAAAAAGCGTCAGGTTAATATCGAGTTACTTCGCATGATTGCGATGGTATTGGTCTTGCTTACTCATACTCAGTTTGGTAAGGGAAATATTTCGTTAGTACATACAGATTTGTTGCGTGCTATAGGTAACTATGAGGTAGATAGTTGGACTTTTGTATGTGTTCCAAGTTTTGTCGTAATCTCGGGTTATTTTGGAATCCATTGGAAATGGAAAGGTCTGTCTAATTATCTGTTCCAAATTGGATTCTGGGGGGGTATGGTGTACCTTGTCACCTGGAGCTTAGGGCTGCATGATTTTCATCCATTGGCCTTTATTAAGAATATGACTTGTTTTCTTTATGGCGTTAACTGGTTCTTTTATGCTTATTTGGGGCTTTATATGTTTGCGCCTGTCCTCAACGCTTTTATAGAAAAGGTGAATGAGAAGCAGATGATGTGGATGACATTGGCTTTCTTTGCTTTCCAAACGGTGTTCGGATGGATATTGAAACAGGGGGAATTCTATTATGGTCTTACTTTTACAAGTCTTATCGGATGGTATCTGTTAGGGGCTTGGTTAAAGAAATCTTCTTGGAAGGGCTTTCATCTGAAAGCTTGGCAGAATATGGCTGTATTTCTTGGCGTTGGTCAGTTATGTGTATTGATAGCGCTTGCTGCTGCTTTCATGGGAATAGATAAGGGTACGTATAGTTATATTTCGCCCTTGCAAGTTGTGCAGACCGCTTATCTGTTTCTTTTCTGCCGTTCTTTGACAGTAACAAGAGGTGAGAAGATTATCACTTTCTTTGCATCTTCTGCTTTTGCTGGTCTGTTGGCTCATTCTTGGGAAGGAGCAGAATTGTATGGTATGGGTATGTCTTGGGTATCTACTAACTTGCCTGTTCCTTTTGTTTTTGCAATGATTTATATTTGCCTATTCTTTGCAGCTGCTTGTTGTTTGGATAAGGTAAGGTTGTGGTGTTGGAATAGTGTTTCCAAGATTTGTTTTAAATAAGGTCTATGAAACCAAAGATACTTTTTATCATGCACATGCCGCCGTCTGTGCGAAGATAAGATTTTGGTATTGAAAAGTGATCTGTATAGAAGGATTGTTGGGACGGGGGCTTTGTGTCTACAGCATTTAAACGTTGGCTTGTAAATGTTGGAATGGCAGAGATTCGGGATAAAGGTAATAAATTAGACACTCTCGAAGAAAATGTAACTTACGCTAATACAGATGAGAATGATGATAAAAACAAAGATCTTTTCAGAAGAAGACAAAGTACGGTCTTTAGAGAATGACTACAAAACGGCTATTTCTAAAGACGTGAATTCTAATATTGCCATTGCGGCTTATCATGAATGGCATAGTGCCGCTGTGATTTACTTAGGGAAGTATTTTACAAATGCTGATGCAGACTTTGCTCGCTTTAAGAACATTGACAATACTGGCAATGGATATACATTGGAAAATAATTTTGATGGTTTGTATTCTATTTATAATTTTATGATGTCACAAGTAAATAATATTGACAAAAATCAGATGGGAATAAAGAAATCTCCTATGGTTTTCATAAGCCATTCATCAAAAGACAAGGCTTTTGTAGAGGCGTTGGTTGAACTTTTAGAGTCAATAGGATTTGACGAAAGCAATCTCTTTTGCAGTTCTGTAGATGGTTATGGAATTAGATTGGGTGAAGATATTTTCAATACATTGAAGAATTTATTTTTGGAACACGAACTATATGTATTGTTTGTTCATTCTCCAAGGTATTATAATAGCACTGTCTCAATGAATGAAATGGGGGCTGCTTGGGTGTTGCGTGCGAACTACTATTCTTTGTTGACAAAAGACATGAGTTATAATGAAATGAGTGGAGTGGTAAACTCTAACTCTATAGCAATTAAAGTTGATAGCGATGATGCTAAAGCAAGGTTGACCGAATTGAAAGAAAAACTATGTGCAGCCTTTTCGTTTAAAGATATTAGTGGAGTTAAATGGGAACGTAAACGTGATAAGTTTTTAGAGGTTGTGAATTCCATTGATATTACTTCTAATGATAACAATTTTTCAGATAGTGTTGACAAGGAATATAAAAGATTACAAATAGAGAAGATGAGAAAGGAAGCTGACGAGCAGAAAAAAGCGATTATTCGTAGCGAAATAATCAATCGTCAAGCAGGAAGTAGAATATTGAAAATATCAAATAAGGGAAGAAGTACAGCTAAGAATTTAAAGATAGAATGGTTAAATCCTGATGAAAATATCATGATATTATCTAATCTTGGTGAAATAGGAGATTTAACCCCAGGCAATGCCTGGTTGTTTAATATGGCTCTATGTATAGGCCATTCCGAAACAATGGATTTACACTATACATGGAGTGACGAATACTCAGAAAAGAATCAGTATGATGAATCTATTCAAGTCTTTTGATTTTAATATCTATGGCACGTATAATAAAGGTAAGTACTGTATATTAAAAGAAAAGCAATGAAACCAAAGATATTATTTATCATGCACATGCCACCACCTGTGCATGGTGCTGCTATGGTGGGACAATATATCCACGATAGCAAGTTGATAAATGGAGAGTTTGACTGTCATTACATCAACCTGACTACTGCGAAGAACTTGCAGGACATTGGGAAGGTGGGGATGAGGAAGCTCTTTGATTTCTTCAAGCTCCTGAAGAAGATACGGCATGAGGTAAAGGTGGTCAAACCTCAATTGGTTTATGTGACTCCGAATGCTTGTGGCGGTGCTTTCTATAAGGACTTTGTGGTGGTTCAGATGCTGAAACGGCTGGGTTGTCAGGTGGTTGTACATTACCATAATAAAGGTGTGGCTACACATCAAGACAAATGGTTTGATGATGCTTTGTATAAGAGGTTCTTTAAGGACATAAAGGTGATCCTGCTTTCGGAATGTCTTTATGATGATGTGAAGAAATATGTGAAGAGGGACGATGTGTTCGTATGTGGCAATGGTATCCCTTCGGCTGCTATAGAGAGTTGTGTATCGGCTCCCTTTGATGCGGCATCTCCTGAAGATAAGATTCCTCATCTCCTGTTCCTTTCTAATCTTCTGATAAGTAAGGGTGTGGTCGTTCTGCTCGATTCGCTGAAGCTGTTAAAGGAGAAGGGCTACCGTTTTGTCTGCGACTTTGTGGGTGGTGAAACGGTGGAGATGGATGCTGCCATGTTTCAGGCCGAGGTGGCAAAGCGTGGGCTTGAGGGCATGGTGGTGTATCATGGTAGGAAATATGGTAAGGACAAGGAGGCTTTCCTGAATGGTGCTGACATCTTTGTCTTCCCTACGTTCTATCATAACGAGTGTTTCCCTCTTGTATTGTTGGAGGCTATGGAGCATGGTGTGGCTTGTATCTCTACTACAGAGGGTGGCATCCCGGGCATCATAGATGACGGAAAGACAGGCTTCCTCGTTCCTAAACATGATGCTGTGGCATTGGCTGATAAAATAGAAATGTTTATTCGTGATACCGACTTGCGCCATAAAATGGGTGAGGCAGGACGAGAGAAGTATGAACGTGAGTTTACGTTGGAAGTTTTTGAAAAAAGAATGGTGGAGATTCTATCTAACAATGTTAAATATTAAGTGTTGAATTATAGCACAATGATGACTTGGATTTTGGAACATATCGTTTATCCCATACTTACTTGGCTCGGTGTGCCAAGGGATTGATATCATAATCAAAAATGCGGCAATGAATAAAGCCCTATGTGCATGACTACAATAAAGATATTTTTAGCCTCTTCTTGTGAGTTGGCTTATGAGCGAATGATTATTGGTGATAAAATTCGACAAGCTGATGACGAGTGGCGGGCAAAAGGTGTAAGGCTACAGTTGATGGTATGGGAGGACTATCGACCAGAGTTTTTGGGAGTAAGAACTCAAACGGAGTATGACGAGTATCTTGTTAATGAAAGCCAAATCGTAATTGGGCTGTTCAAAAATAGATGCGGCAAATATACACAAGAGGAAATCGTGCTCGCCAAACGTAATAATTCTGAAAATCTACATGTGTTTACTCTTCCTGCTGATGATGGAGTAAACCTTGTAAGTGACTTCCTTACAAAGGAATCGATTGTTGGCATAAAATGTAGCGATATTGACCATGTTTGCTCGGAAGTGAGGAATGTTATAGAGGATTATATCGCTAAGAATGAATGTGACAATGTTATGTCGGCTAATTCATCTCTTTCCACAGACCAAATATATGCTACTATAGGTGCTGATATTCCCAAACGAAGTGTTGAATTGGGTAATATGGTACGCTCTGTGAATGATGCTCTTGAAGGCGATAATATCTCCCGATGTATATTGATGGAAAAACATCAAAAGGAAATGATACCGCAATCTGACTATTATGTGGCATTGCCTCATGAGCATTGTAACCTGGATGAAGAAGAGGAAATTGTAACTGCAATAAAGGCATCCGCTGGTGATATGGGTAAGTTGCCTGTAGCTATTTATTTGGAGAAAGGATCTCTCCTCTTGAATAATAGTCAAAAAATAAGCAATGCTTTAACCAATTTTGGCGTGTTCACCATTGAGTATGGTACCATGAATGATGTCAAAACAAATCTGTTTCTTTTCCTCTATCGTAAGAGGAAGGGAAATATGATAGTCTTTGATGATTTTTCGGGCTTTGCTTATTCTGAAGGATGTGTCACTTTTGCTGGCTACATGATAGCGGCTGTCAAGAGTTTATTTCAAGATTATGAGGTGCTCAAACAATGTCAGAGATTGGACTGCGTGAGAAAACAGCTTGAAAGTCTGATTCATAAGAAAGATGCAAAGAGCAGAAACGAGAAAGTTGTCTTGAATAACGAAATGGACAACTTGGTGAGATATGTCAATGAAATTCTTACTCTAAAATTTGCTTCGTTACAAACAAGAAATATTGAGACGGATATAGACGAAAGCCAACCATTGAACTTGGAATCAATAAACAATTCTATTGATATACAGGAAAAGAGCCTGTCTATATTGCATAAGAAGAAAGAGCTGATATTCGACACTTGGCTATCCACTATAAGGGCACTCGTCGCTCGCTTGAATTATCTCGTGTCGGTTGGAAATATTCATGTGGATGAAATAAAATCAGTCGCCAAATCGATTTACGGGCTATTGCAGAGGATTATTGCCAATGGAGTGACAATTCCTGATGAGCGTATGCAGGACATTATGCAGCTATTGCAAGCTACATACGACCAATATGGCGGAGACTATGATGAAGATGAATTCTTCCATATAGCTTTTAACTGGGCTGACAAACGTAATATCTCATCGGAATTTATAGAGACTTGTCGATTCAACTTTGCCAATGCCCTTATGCGCAATGAAGACCCTGCTGCACTGCAATTATACAAGACTGTTCTCGCCAATCTGAAACAGATTGATGATCATTCGATTTCAAGTCATAGGTTTATCATCAAGGTATATACGAGCATTGCACATATGTTCATAGAATTGGAGAGAAATGAAGATGCATGGGATATAATTCAGCAGATGGGACATAACATCAATGAATGGAACGACCCAAAGAATGTACGTTTGTTGCAAAGCTCCGATTTTTATGCAGCACAGTTACGAGCCATTCCAGAACGTTGGGATGATGGGATGCAGGATGTCATTTCTCATGCAGTGCTTATATTTAATCAATGCAGAGAACATTTGACGATAACCCCCAAGGATTATCATTATGTTTACTGTTTCTGCTATTTGCCGAATATCATATCGGCTTTTATCATTGACAGAATGGACAATATGAATGAATCAAAGAAAGGAACTCTTTTGCCGCTTGCTTTCGAAATGTTGGAGAGTCTTTTGCATTATTCTGAAATTATAGAAGGTTACGATCCTATTGAAGGAATGACAAGTGCCTCACAAGGTTATCATAATAGAGGCTTTTTGTATTATAAATTGAAGAGATGGAATGATGCTATCTCAGACTATCAGAGAGCGTTGGATTCTCGTAGATTTATCTATAAGTATATGCCTCATAAAGAAAACAAACGAGTTATCGGCGAGACTCTTGTTAATATCGGTGCTGCGCAATTGGAATGGTGCAAAGAGAACCACACTATAGAAGGGCATAATCCAATAGATGCGGCAGAAGAAGCATTGAGTATTTATGAGAGCTTGTATAACAAAGACTATCCGCTTTCTGAGGTGGACATCAATAAGGCAAAACAACTGATAGCCACCTCTTATTATTATATAGGCAACTCCGAAGAAAAGCAGCTGGGGTTGGAAATAATGAAAGAGATATATGCATGGGTTATTGATCACAAAGAAAACTCTTATATGTCGAGTTTTCTGGGTAACACTGTAAGTATTTTGAAAATGGAGAATTTGATATAATATGATGATGTTTAGACTTAAAGATTTAAATATACTTGGTAGCAAGGCGGAGCTTGCCGCGCTGCCAGAGGGCAAACTGCTCATTAACACAATTAATGTATTAGATAAATGAAAAGAGTTTAGTGGAGGTTGTAAAGAATTGTGGTAACAAACGTTAAATATAAAGTCGTTTAGCCTATCTGCACAACCACATTGCCTTTTTTTTATTATTTTTGAATGCGCTTCGATCGTTAACAACGGTCAAGGAGCAATCGGACATCGTTGCACACGGTGTGCCATTATTCCGTCATTTAAATTACTAAAGCAATGTTTCATAATATTGAAATAAATAGATTCCGTGGTATAAAATGCTCGAAAATAGAAGGCTTGAAACAGATAAATCTTTTCTTCGGAAAGAACAACTGTGGCAAGTCATCACTTTTGGATGCCATTTTTCTCATATCAGGTATATCAAACCCGAAGTTGCCTCTTAATGTTAACATCATACGCAACTATCGTCGATTGGAACCTTCTGATATGAAGCTGGACTTCTATTCTCTTGACATGAGCAGCCCTATCGTAATAAAGGCTGAGAATGACGAAACAAGAGAGTTGCAAATATCTGTTGTTGAGTCGTCTTCAAGCAAGGTGAACCTTCTGGGCGAAGACAACAATGTGGCTTCTACCGATCCTGACAATAGGTATGGTTTGGTGTTAAAGTATAAGGTTGACGAGCATGCTTACGAGTCTTCAATAATAATGTCGCATTCTTCTAACAACTCTCTGGAGCAACGAATAAAGATGCCTGCACATTATAAGGAGAAACTCACATGTAGATATCTTAATCCGAAGTTCGACTTTACGACTTCCATTGACGGACTTGTAAACGTAATAAAGAACAAGGACGAGGCGTTCATCGTTAACGCTTTGCGACTCATAGAACCAAATATCAAGGATTTTGTTCTTTCGCAAAATGAGGTTTTGGTGGATATCGGTCTGGATAAGCGTATCCCTATAAATATGATGGGAGACGGAGCACGCAAGATTTTATCTATCTTGACCACCATATACGAATGTAAAAATGGTATAGTGTTGATAGACGAATTGAGTAATGGCTTCCACTATTCTGTTATGAAAGGGGTGTGGCGAGCGATTGTTTCTGTAGCTAAGAAAAACAATGTGCAGATTTTTGCCACTACACACGACCTGGATTCAATAAAAGGTTTGCGTGACGCTGCAAAGTCTGGCGAGGAGTATGATGACTCTATCGTATGTTTTAAATTGCAGCGAACTGCCGATTACGAACTGAAGTCGTATACGTATTCTCTTGACAGTGTTGATTATTCTTTAACCCAGGAAATAGAAATCAGATAATATGAATCTTATTTTTATTGAAGCGAAGAATGCAAATACTTCCGAATGCAACTTTCTCAAGGCTGTATTGTCGAAACATTTTGTCGACAAGTCTGTAGAATTTATTTGTATGGATGGGGTTGGGAATCTTTTCCAAAAGTCTATCATAAACAGAATGGAACAGGCGCAAGTCGAAGGTGATAGTGTTCTTGTGCTGGTTGATGCTGACAGTCCAAGTAAAGGATGGGGATACACTAAGAGGCATGACGATATCGAGGCTAAAAAGACAGAATTGCAGTTGAACTTTCCTCTGTTTATTTATCCGAACAATAGTGACGATGGTGATGTAGAGGTATTGATGGAGAGTCTTATCCGCAAAGATCTGCATAAAGATTGGTGGGATTGCTTTGAGGACTATGAAACATGTATTCAAGGAGCAAAGGATTCTGAAAACAATCAAAAATACAATTTGCCTAATCGTAAAGCAAAGCTCCATACTTATATCACTTCGCAGCAGTTAAATAAAAAGCAGCGCGACAAGATAGGTTCCGGATTCTGGCTTTTTGATGATCCTAAATATTGGGATTTAACACGAGAGGCTTTGAAGCCGTTATTGGATTTTTTTGATGCGCATCTAAAGTGATAGCTTTTGAAAAAGGGAGAATTTGATTATAAATTCAAGATTGATGTTTCGATTAAAAAACTTAAATATACTTGGCAGCAAAGCGGAGCTTGCCGCGCTGCCGGAGGGCAAACTGCTCATTAACACAATTAACGCTCATTCGTACAACACGGCGCGTAAGGATGAACTGTTCGCTGAGGCGCTGACAAACGGTGATGTGCTCATTCCGGATGGGGTGAGCATCGTGAAGGCGTGCAGATGGATAAAGGCGAAGAGCCTGCCGAAGGAAAGAATAGCAGGATGGGATCTCTTCGAGTTTGAAATGAACAAACTCGAAGAATGTGGAATGAAGAATGTGGAATGTGGAGTGAATGGTGAAGAATGTGGAATGAATAATTCTTCATTGGACAATTCCTCATCGGCTTCAGCCGACCATTCTTGCTCAGGCAAGCGTCTCTACGAGCCGAGCGCAAAACTCAAAATTCTTGCTCTGGCAAGCGTCTCTACGAGCCGAGCGCAAAACTCAAAATTCCGTGAGCGTCCGCTCACGGTAATGTTCATGGGAAGTTCGCAGAAGGTGCTCGATCTGATTGTGAAGCGGGCTGCGGAGGTGTATCCGCACTTGAAGATCGTTACCTACTCGCCGCCGTACAAGCCGGAGTTCTCGGAGGAGGACAACAAGGCTATCGTTGAGGCGATAAATGCGGTTGACCCCGACCTGCTGTGGATAGGTATGACGGCGCCGAAGCAGGAGAAGTGGACCTACTCGCATTGGAACGAACTCAATATTCACTGCCATGTGGGCACCATCGGTGCGGTGTTCGACTTCTTCGCCGGCACCGTGGAGCGTGCGCCGATATGGTGGCAGCGTCACGGACTGGAGTGGCTCTACCGACTGCTGAAGGAGCCGAAGCGCATGTGGCGCCGATACATCATCGGCAACACGCTGTTCCTTTGGAATATGCTGAAAGAGAAATGTTGAATGTTGAATTGAAAGATAGCTTGACAGACATTTACTTCCGCTTTATTCAATTTTCCTTGGGCGTTTACGAGGGCTAGGAGTTTCTTGATGGTTCTGCACTAAAAGACCTTGACTGGGCGGCGTTTTATGAATTTGCCAAGAAGCAGACGCTTGTCGGAGTAGTCTTCGATGGCATCCAAAACTACTTAAGGATGCTGCACCGAATTTGGAATTGCTGATGCGTTGGTTTGGCATAAACCAGAAAATCATGCAACGCAACAATGTACTGAATGAGGCTACGGTGGCTATATATAATAAGGTGAAAGATTCGGGATATAGCTGCTGTATTTTGAAAGGGGCAGGGCAATGCGGTGATGTATTCTAATCCGTTGATAAGAATACCTGGGGTGATGTGGATGTTTGGATGAATGCTGAGCGTGATGAGATTCGTTCTCTTGCCAACTCGCTTGCTGAAAACGCCAATGGACATGTAGATGATGATAGTTCCAACCATATAGGTCTTACTGTCAACGGCATAACAGTGGAGTTACATTCTACTCCCAGCTTTATGGCAAACTTCGTGTATAATCGGAGATTGCAAAGATGGTTGAAGCAGAATGTTGATGAGCAATGTAACAACATGGTGGCATTGCCTAATGATGCAGGTTTTATAGCAGTTCCAACACATTCCTTCAATATCGTGTATCAGCTTTATCATCTCTACCATCATTATTTCTATGAGGGTGTAGGATTGAGACAAGTAGTGGATTACTACTTTGTCTTAGTGAAGAGTGAAGAACGAAGAGTGAAGAATTCTATAGCCTTAGAACGAGAGTTTAAGCATCTCGGATTGTGGAAGTTTGCAGGGGCTATGATGTTTGTGTTATATAAGGTCATGGGAATGCCAAAAGACAAGATGATTGCACCTATGGATGCAAAGAGAGGGCAAATGCTTCTTGATGACATCTTGAACGGAGGCAATTTTGGACATTATGACAAGCATCACGTTTTGGGGCATAACCTCCTTCGCCTATATCGTGACGCTCGTCTTCTGAGATATTATCCTGCCGAGGCTTTGAGTGAACCGGTATTTAGGGTTTGGCATTTTTTCTGGAGAATGAAGAACAAAAAATAATAGATATACGGCGAACGGCTCTACTCTCCCATTTTGGGGGACTACTTTTCGGGGATGGGGCTTAGTAGCCCGTTTTACACGAACTATAAATAATGATGGAAATAAAAGAGAATAACATACTGACATTTTATAGAGGTCAAGAAGATATTGTGGTCAAAGAAAAAGCGAACTATGCGGAATCGCTTTTTAAGGATCAATATACTCACGCTTTGCTGCAAATACACCAATTGACAAGTAAGAAGAAAGATGGTGTACCAAGTATTCTTGCTTTTTGTGGTGACCGAGGGGAAGGTAAAACGTCTTGTATGGAAACCATCAAAACTATGCTTGCAAATATAAATGGCAAAGAGGATGAACATGTCAAGACAGCAATTGATGACTTTATGCAAAAATGCATAGTAAATAAGGAAAGCAATGAAACTTTGAAATCCAGATGTGAAAATCTGACAAAGGCTAAATTTAAAGTATTGGATACCATTGATCCGGCTTTCTTTGACAAAGACCATAATGTGATAGAATTGGTTTTAGGCATGATGTATCGTGAGATAAAAGAGCAAGAAAAAGAGTATGACATCAACCCTGAAGGTAGAAAGAAATTACTCGCCGAATTTCACAATGCTAAACTATGCTTAACGCAACTTAACAAGGGTGATAATCTGTATGACCCTATTGATGAACTTGAATGGCTGTCAGGTGGCTTGGCATTAAAAGATCAGTTTCAGAAGTTGTGTGATACATATCTAGAATACTCATTACAGGATAACGACAAGGAAAAACAACGTTTCCTTGTCATTCCTATTGATGACATAGACTTGAATATAAATGGGGCGTATGAGATGGCTGAGCAAATCAGAAAGTATCTCTGTGCAAATAACTGTATAGTTCTGATGTCGTTGAATATCGACCAATTTATAGAGGTGGTATCCAATTATATCAGTAAGCAAGTTGCACCGCAAGAGTATTTGGGAGCAATGGAAATGGCGCAGAAATATGTCACGAAATTGATACCGATGGAATATCGCATCATGATGCCAAAGCCTTATGATTTCTGTAATAGACCTTTTCTGTATGTGGTTAGTGAAAGCGAGAAAAAAACATATAACTCCGTAAAAGAATCGGTTGTTAGATTGATTTACGATAAGACCAGATTTTTGTTTTACAATAATAAAGGAAGTGTATCTCCCATTGTTCCTAACAATCTGAGAAGCCTTAGGCATTTGATAGGTCTGCTCGTATCTATGCCAGATTTTTATTCAAACAAAGAAACAGCCAACAACAAGGAAGATTTCAAATCGTATTTCTTTCAAGTATGGACAAGACAATTGTCGAAAGAAGACAGGGAGAAGGTGATGACGCTAGTAAATGTAGTTGATACGACCAACATCAATAAGACTGTTGTGACGATGCTTGCTCCATATATAGAAAACACTCAAGATGACCGCATTGCCGAGGGCATTCTTGAAGCGGACAACTATAATTATAATGTGAGCATTGGTGATGTGTTTTATCTATTAGACAAGATAGAACGTAGCAATGTTGATAAAGAAAGGGCTTTAGTGCTGTTTTTCATTCGTTCATTTTACAGCATCAAAATGTATGAAAATTATGACATAATCACCGAAACTGCTGGAGCTTTGTATCCAAATGATAATGATGAGGAAGAGATATACAAGAGTGGGCAATGGCTCAAACGTACCAATGCTTTGCAAAGATTGGTGAATGGTGCTTATTTTACGTTTAACCCAGAGGATCTTATCCCCATGAGTGCTTCTCCTAAAATGTATCGAGACACAAAGGTATATAGTGGCATGGTTAAAGATTTCCGCGAGATATTCAGCACTATGGCAGAACGCATCCGTAGATTTGATGATATGTCTTCAGAGGCTCAAATTGACTTCATCCAAAAGTTCCAAGTCATTGAATTTTTCGCATTAACCACGAAAAGAGGTATTAGACAAAGAGATACGAGAAATTTTTCTCTTGCCAAGCGAAATGTGTCAATGCCATACAGCCTGACCAATTATCAAAACACCAATTACTTTGTCTTTGATGTGATGGCTCCTTTTTCAAATATAGTAAACATAGCCTTTGCTTACAACAAATTCTCTACTCTCATCAAAGATAATGACGATGAAGAATTGTTTTTCAACTTTGCCAAAAGCCAAAAGTGGTCATTGCTGAACGAAATGATAAGGGAGGTAAAGAGGAAAGAGTATGCAGACGAGCATCAAGATGAAATCCCACAAGAAGAGATTGATGATGTTTGTGCAAATGACTATATGATGCACAGATTGATGTCAAATGCTACAATCCGAAATTCAGAAGTACTTCTGGCAATAATGGAAACCATGAAGAGCAATAGAATCCGGAAGAATTTTGGAAGTAGTGACAGCCTGGAAGTAATTGCCAAATTTTACCAGAGTATCATTAACTCAGAAATGCGAACCTATTATAGTACTGCAACCAATAAGCGATATACTATCAGATTTGCTTTTCTGAATGCATTGATAAAGGTACTTCGAGGTAATGAAAGGGAAACTCTTAGATATATCTTGGAGTCAGGTCCGGCTTTGTCTTTGAATGAATACAAAGACATAGAGAATCGTTTTGCAAACTTCTTCAATGGTTTTAAAACCTCAAAAAAGGCAGAACTTATAAAAAAGGAAATGATGGCACTATATCCATCGGATATTCAAAATCTTACAGAAGAAGATTGGGAAGAAATGTTCCCAAAGATGGACAAGTCTGTATCGAAAGCAGATATACTCAAGGCATTCAGTTCAAAGAGTGTAAAACTTGGGCTCTCGGACTAAAGAAGATATTTATGGATATTTGCAGGGGCGTATTAAGAGCTTTGTTCTTGGATTATCCTTTATCAAAGGTTTTTGATAAAGTTTGTGGTAATGTTTCTGATGGTGATTTTCTGAAACCTGTAGAACATCTGCTACGTTGGCGAATGACAGAATTAACATTGACAGATACACAAGCTATCGTTGAAAGATTGACACAGAAATTTTCGAAAAGCAACTGCTCCATTTTTGTACATCTATTCGATTACCTATGTGATAATCAATACAACGACATCTTTGTGGATGGAAATCTTTCAACTCCCCTTATACGCCAAGGGCATCTTTTTCGTTGGATGGAAATCGTAAAGTTTATAGATGGGGATTTATTGACCATTGCCAATATCGTAAATTGTGACAAGAACAAAAGGCAAAGAGATCGTTTTACATGGAGTTTAGCACTTAAAACAGACGAGACTCTGTTTGACATAGAAAATACATACATAGATTTACATGTGCATCAAAATGTGGCAAATGATCGATTCTATATACATTGGATAGACTTGATGAATAGGTTTGCCATTACCTCAAGAAAGATTGAGGAGGTCAAGCAAGAAGGCGATATAATGCTTGATGAATGGTCTGTAAAAGTGCGCCAATATGCACCTCTTATGCTGTGGAAAGAAAAGTACACCGATAAATCATATATGGATTGGATTGGGGTGGCTTCCATTATCCGTTTTTACTTGTTTCGCTTTCTTGAAGAAGGAAAAACAATAACCAAGAAAGAACAAAAAAACATTTATAACTGCATGACAGACAGCGATATTGCCAAACTACTGCTTGATGAATGTGAGAAACTCGCATCCTTTTATCGTTCAACCGCTTTTAAAGAATATGTAGGAAAGAGCTACATAGACTATGCTTTGGATTATTGCGTACAAACTAAGTATCTGAATGAAGAAGCGAAAAAATCACCACTCTGTATATTGATTGGTGAACGAAGGCTAATATACAACATCTTGCAGAGGATAGAGGAAAACAATCAGAACGCTCAAAATATGGCTTCATGGTTTTATCTTTATCTCCTTATAAAAAACCGCATTCGGATGGAGTTTTATCTTGCAAACGATTTGGTAGGACTTTCAAATTATAATGCAACTGTAAGAAATTCCAACAGCCCAATGACAGAAACAATGCGAATGCTGTCCGAGCAATTACAGGATAACAACTCTATTATAGAGGTTCGAATGAAGGACAAGGAGTGTGATGACTTTTTGAAAGAAAGAGAACGCCCAAAATGGATAAAAGCCATATTGCTTATATCCAAATCAACCAAAATAGAAGAATCTAAAAAGATTGTTGCCAAATACATCTATCAACTTCAAAAAGGCAAAATTGCAGGAGTCGATTTTGCAGGGTCAGATACAGTAAGAAGACCTCGGGAATTTAAAAATATTGTAACGTATCTGAGGGAGAATGGAGTCCGCAATTTAACATATCATATTGGAGAGAATTTTTATGATTTGGTGGATGGATTGCGTGCCATAGATGAAATTATGACCGATTTGAATTGGCAAAAACCAAATAGACTTGCACATTTGTTGGCATTGTTTACAGATGCAGCTAAATATTATGAGCTGAAACATTATACTGTTGCTATGCCTAAGAAAATGTTGTCGGACAATCTTGAATGGGTGCATAAAAATGCTCCAGAATGGGTTGACACGAATGATTTTGTATTGCCAGATAATTTGCAACAGGATGAGGATATTGTGGTGTTCAGATTGAAGAGAACCATTGTTGATGTAGTAAAATACAATCAAGACAGAATAAGGACAGAAATCATTCACAGGGGAATTCCGATAGAAACCTGTCCAACGAGCAATCTTCGAATAGGCTATTTTAGTAAATACTCCGAATTGCCAACATGCTCTTTATTATGTGATGAGGAGTCTGTAGTAACGATTAATACTGACGCACCGGGAATATTGTATACATCGCTTGAAAATGAATATAATTTGATTGCCTTAGCTTTGAAAAAGGACATAGGGAAAAGTGAAAGTGATATAAAAAAAGCAGTTGAAAGATTAAAACAAAACGCAGAAGCGGCTATGTTTAGGTAAATGAATCATTGCTTTAAACAAAAATTGGATGAAAAAATAGCTAAATTCGAATATTCTTATATTTTACAATTTAGTGGTATCGTAATTTGAAAAATATTTTTTATATAGTATTATTAAAGACAGAACGATATGCATAATACAAGTTGGAATGATTTTATTGGGAAAAACTCGAATAACCTAACTGGGGCATTCGAGGATTTAGCAAGATATTTGTTTCGGAAGAAATATGATGTGAGCTATGCTTTACCATATTTCAAAAACCATCCTGGAAACGAAACCGCAGTCATAAAACGAGGTGACGAAGTAATCGGTTTCCAGGCTAAATATTTTGAGAATGAGATAGATGCTAATAATATTGTCCATTCTATACAACTGGCAAAAGAGTGGTATCCCGATCAAACTTTGTTGGTAATCTATACTAACAAGGAATTTGGTATTCCTAAAACAAAAGGAAGAGTTACAAGCCAAAAGCAAGATAATATTCAAAAGGTTGCAAATGATTTGGGTATCAGGTTAGAATGGATGTTTGGTGATAATATTCTTGATATTGTTAAAGATAATCCAGTAGCTTATGATATATATTTCAATCAAAAATCTCATCTTCAAAATTTAAACCATGACTTAGAAGAATGTAATGACGCAAAATTTTCTCGTATAAATGATAATATAAAGTATGATGATAAGAACATTTCTATAGAACGATATTATTATATAGAAAAGATAAAGACTTCTGTTGAAAAAAAACAGAATCTTGTCCTAACTGGTGAAAGTGGTGTTGGTAAGAGTGCTATTGTCAAGCATTTTTATAATGCAGAAAAAGAGAATGACAAACTTGTTGTCTTTGCATTAGATGCTCGACAGCTTGATACTAATTCTGTAAATGATATATTCTCTTTGGTGGAGAATTATACGTTGAAAGAGTTCTGTGATTATTATCAGGATATACAGACCAGACTTATATATATAGACTCTGCAGAAAAACTTCTTGAGATTAAGAACATTTCGTCTTTGACATTGTTTATAGATAAATTAAAAAGAGAAGGGTGGATTTTCTTGTTTACTTGTAAATCGAATAGTTTAAAGAACTTTCTTGAAGTAATGGAAAATGACCACCATTTAGGTTTAGATACATTGGAGGTAAAATCGCTTTCTACAGAGGAACTGGAATCCTTTGCTAGTAAACAGAATATTACTTTGCCTGAAGATAAAAAACTTCTCAATCAATTAAGGACTCCATTTTATTTAGCTAGATATGTAGAAATTGGGCAAAATGCTCGACTTCAGTTATCTACTTTTAAAGAAAAAGTCTGGAGTCAAAAAGTCAGAGGGACAACTAAAGGAGGTGCACTGGTCAACAGAGCAGAGTGCTTGATTTCAATAGCTAGTAAGTTACAAGAAAGTTCTTTGTATTATGTAAGTTATTCAGAGATTAATAATCAAGATGCGGCATATTCACTTGTTGAACAAGATGTTTTAGCAGAAGTGATGCATAAGGGGTATGCAATCAAGCATGATATTTATTCAGATTGGGCTTTAGAATATTATGTTGATCAAAAAATGTCTGCGTCTATAGAAAATTTGGAGGTTATACCGAAGACTTCCGATTTTCAGAATGCTTTTGTCTGTTGGCTTCAAGAACAATTAGATAAGAACGCATCTGTGGCCGATACATTATGCAAAAGAATTTTCGATAATGAAATTGATGATTTTTGGGCATCTTCGATATTCTATACTATTGGAAAAAGTCCGAATTACTCTTCTCATTTCTTAAGCAAATATGATTATTCTTTAAAGAGTAATAATTATCATTGGTTTAATGAGTTCGCTAAAGAACTCTATATATCCTGTCAAAAAATAAATCGATATTTTCCCTTTAATGGAAGGCAATATCCACAGTTTGTTGCTTTTGGTGGTGGATGGGAAGCTACCATTGAATACATATTTAAGAATCAAGATGACTATTTTCTTAAAAATGCGTTTGTCGTTTATAATATCTTATCGGGATATTTTGGAAAGCAACCAGCTGCAGAGGATGCTGCTCATCATGCAGGATTGTTGGCTTTGAGGATCTTTAAAGAAGAGATTCAGGCCCAAGAAAATGGTACTCATCTTTATATCGAGAATTCAGATCAATGGTGTTCTTTAGTTTGTTTGTATTCTCCTTATCTAAAAGAAGAATTGCACAGCATATTCAATGACATTATAAAGAACAAATGGATAGATTATAAAGATCCATATCATCATCTTTCCGAGTTTATTGTAAAAAAAGCAAACACTTCTTTATTACTGCCGATAGCGATTTTCTATCACGATTTAATTCCTAATCTTTTACAGTTATATTGGGAAGAACGTTTGGATAATAAAAATCATAACTCATGGAGAAGTTCATACAAGGAAAGTGAATATTATTTTGGTCTGAATGAAGAGTTGGAAGGAATTGGAGGTTATTTCCCAAGTAGTGCATATCAAACGCCTATATACACATTGTTGAAAACAGAATTTGACATAAGTCCAGAGTTACATCATACTTTTGATTTTATCATTGACTTTGTCAATCAATGTGTTGAAACATATAGTGTAAGAGCACAGTCATATGATAAGTTAGAAAACATTAAGGTAACCTCGCCTAATGGTAAGCAGAATACTATTGTTGCTTCTCAAGTCTTATGGAATATGTATCGAGGAACGTCAGGACTTTCGATGCCTAATGTGTTGGAATGTATCCATATGGCTCTTGAAAAGTTTCTATTGGATTTGTGTAATAAACAAAACTTGCATGACTATGTGGCGAACCTTCTTGAACAGATTTTAAATAGATCTCGTTCCGCTTCAATGTGGGCTATAGTAGCAAGTGTAGTCACTGCGCACTTTGAAGATTACTTTGATATTCTGTTAAACTTCTTTCAAAATTATCGTTTCTTAGGACTGGACTTGACACGTTTTACTCATGAATTGACAGCACATACATTAAGTTTTGCCTATGTTGGAAAAGAACAATTGGGCAAAGAACGCAAGGAATCTAATGAATTGACGCATAGGCGAAATCATTTGGAAAATGTTCTACAAAGTCTTCAAATCTCTTATTCTGATTCAACTAAGCCACAAGACAAAGCAAGGTTACAACTTTTATATGGTTGTGTAGATTTTTTAAAGAAACAAGTAGCTGAAATTCCTCAAGAAGAGAAAGATTATGAAGATTATATGATAGCTAGAATAGACTATCGCTCTATGATAAAAGAAGAAGTGACTTTAAAAAATGGAATAAAAGCTCTGCAGTTAACTCCCAATTTAACAGATGCTCAAAAAAATGCTCATCAGGAATTGGAAAAGTCTAATATACAGATGGCTAGGGGAGTAAGACTTAGGGAATGGATAAACAAGCAATACGAAGGAAACAAGAATGAGGTCAGTAAGTCACCATTTGATAATGACGTTCATCTTGTGTTGGATGAAATCCGACATATTGAAAATCTTCTGAAATCGAAAGATGGAACTTTGTATAAACTCATGGGGGATGAATTCCTTCCTTATATGGGTAGTTCTGTTTTACTTATGAATTTTTCATCCGAGATGACTGATGGAGAAATTAAGGAATGCAAAGAAAGAGTGTTAGAATCTTTGCAAGATATGTCTTTTATGTTGTCCAATAGTCTATCAGGGTTGGATATTTGTCTAAACGCAATTCCTACGCTTCTTGCTTTCTGTAATCCTAACGAAGTGGCTACTATAAAAAAGATTTGTTTAGATTATGTCCGAAGTGCTTTTAAATACGGAAATACAAGGCCATGTGACCTAATGAGATATATGCTTATACGACGAAAGGTGTGGCAGGAGCATACTGATTTTATGGAAGACTGTATTCATGAACTTGTAGGGACAAATAAAAATCAAGTCTTTTCTTTAGACCTTGCTAGAGCTACTGTCTGTTTGTTGGCTAACAGTTCTTCTCATCGTAATCTTTTTGTGAAATCGATGGAAGCATTGTCTTCCGAGTGGATTCCTGATATTAGACATGGGTATGAGCATTATTCTCAGGATAGATTTGAAGATGCTGATCTTGTTGCAGACATTATAATTAATTGTCATGTTCCAGAAGTAAGTGAAGTCATTTCTTTTTTCAGCAGATATATTTCAATACATGACATATATGAACCATTGGTAAGTAGGCTGTTATTAAAATGTGTCTCATATGGGAATTATGAACAATTTTGGGCAGCTTGGTATTCATTGTATGATTGTATTATCAAGAACATAGGAAAGAGAGACTATTCAAATGTTGTCAATGAGTACTTGCTGAATCCTTCATATTTAAATGATGACAGATCTAAATGGTTTGAATTGAAGGAAAAAGATGTGCCTTTCTTTGAAAAGGTATTGACTGAGGCAGGTGATAATCCGTCGGTATTGGGATCTGTAGTTAAAGTATTTGATACTATTGGTTATGATTATTCTCTAAAGATAGTTCCTATAATAGCTTCTGTCATAGAGAATAAAACAGTATATGATGGAGATCAAAATGTTATGAAAATGCTATTGGTTAATTTGGAAAATCTTGTACGATCTGTTCTTGCTGATTTTGAAGCTGATATAAAGAACGATAAGCCTCTTAAACTAAATATCAAGACAATATTGATGTTTATGAAACAGCATGGTTCAACCCAAGCATCAATCTTCTTAAGAAATATATAGTTATGCCAGCAATTTTTCACTCCAAAGACATTCTTGTCGATTATTATAATAATCCTGACCATCCAGCATGGGCTAAAGATTTGATTTGTAGAGCTATAAATACCAATGGGACTATTGAACAAGCGGATTTAGATATTATTCTCAACGAAATTCTGAATGAAGTTACTACTCCATCATTGGTTATTCCTGCTAATTTTGGGGTGGCTTATCCAAAAATTGTATTAAATAGCTTAAAGCATATATCAGGTGTAAATGCATTGGCTAATAATCAAGAAATAAAATTTTGCGAAGAGGGGCTTACTTTGATATTTGGATTTAATGGTTCTGGTAAGAGTAGTTATTTCAGAATACTTAATATGATGGCTAATGCAGATATAAATTATCCTGTATTGCAAAATATTTATTCACAAACACCAGCACCTTTTCATGTTAAATTAGATTATACTATAGCTGGTACTAGGACAACGTATACTTGGAATGGTATATCCAATTTCCCGCCAGAATTGACTCATATACGCTTTTTCGATGCAAATTATAGCAAAAGGCTTTTGGAACCTCATGATAGTCATACTTATCTTTTTGAAAGTTATTTCTTAAGGATATATCAAAGTATAAATTGGGCCGTGGAATCGCTTAATGACTTGGAAGCTATATCTCTGCGTGACTACAATGAACTGAAAAGTCTATGTAACAATACAATTTGTATGTCTTTAAAAAATGCCCTTTTGCAACATTTTCGAGAAGAGTTGAGTTTATTGGGTATGGGGTATCTCCAGGTGGAGGTGGAAATGGAGGATTTGATGTTGCCAACGTCTAAAATTAAGTTTAAAATTTTAAATAATAGCAATGTTGAGCAGATTCTAAGTGAAGCTGAATTTAAATGTGCCTCATTGGCTTTGTTTATTGCAGAAAATATATTACTAGACATTGAACAACCTTTGGTTTTTGATGATCCTGTAACTAGTTTGGATGCTCAATATGTTGAGAATTTCCTGAATAGAATCATTTCGCTTCCTAATCAGATAATTCTTTTTACGCATAGTGTGCAACTGCAAACATTATTTTTGGAAAAGGATGGAGATAGGATAAAAATCTACCCTAACAACGGAAACATTGCAAATAGGACTTCAAATAAGGTGCATGTCTTTGCATACGAGGTATTGTCAGATAATCCTCAGTGTAACGGATATGTAATTGACAACAAGATATGTAAGTCGTTACATTATTTAGATAAAGCTGATGGTTATCTAAGCACAGTTCCTTTGATGAATGCACAGGAAGTTATAGATTCGTTACGTCATGCCATAGAATGGATGGTGGATGAAGTTGTGTTTAGAAGCAAGAGTCCATTGAAATTTAGAGGTAGAAGTAATATTCCTTGGATTGATTTGATGGCTATAACGGATGCGGGAGCACAAATGGTGACTTCTTTAAGGGATGCCTATAACAAACTATCTAATCACGGTACGCATGTAGGGATGGGAAGTGTCATGCAGACTTTAACTAGACAGGATTTGGTAAGAATATCAACTACGCTTCGCCATATTTATAATAATGCAAATTTATAAGATTAGAGTAATCTATATAAAATAGTAGACGAATTATGGTTCAAAACAACACCCAACACAAATCATTCCTCTGGCACCTCGACTTCGGACCTTTCACCTGACAAACTTTCTAAGGAGAGTAATGTCTGCCAGTCTGTATCTCGCTTTGGTAGAATGGAACCGCTAAAGTGCATTACATACTGGTAAACAATCAGGAAATATAACAAAGGTGTTGAGGATAAAAATACTATCATTAAGAGATTTCTCTAAAAGGAAAGAATGCAATAGTATAAAGCGAAACACAGCATAGCTACACACGCTGCTGAGCCATTATGTCAAAGAAGGATAGTTTGAACGGTACCATTCTTCCGCTACTAAAAATCCGACAGCGTGAATCAGCGATACCAAATCGCTGATACAGGCGGTACCAAATCGCCGATATTATCACTTAACTAAAAAACGAAGGATATGATACAGAAAAGAACAAAGAGAATGGCAAGAACAGCCGTTGTGGCGGCGTTATTGATGCTGTCTGTCACGGCGACGGCGCAGGAGAAGCGTGATGAGATGGACGCAAAGACCATGTCCATGTTGCTGGAAAAGGCTGATGTGCACCCCGACAGTAAGGATGTAGTGCGCATGATGCCGCTCAGGATAATGCCTGGGACAACTCATTTCCTAAAGGATTGCCATCGTGCGGAGGGATGGAGGGCTACTCCCGTGAGCCGCGGCGTGTTCGGTCTGACCGACGACGGCGTGACGTATACACTTTATAACATCAACGGCTATGCCCTCTCTGACGATCGCGAATGGTGCGTGACGTCGATGGAGCGCATTCCAGAGATGGGGTTCCCGGGCGTATTGCTCCACAAGACTGCCAAGGGGCTAACCATTCCTGATGGTACGCAGCTTTATCTTGTTGACCAGCATGGCCTGGCGAAGCCCATGCCGCCGAAGTATGTCGATGCAACCAACTTTGTGGACGGACTCTGCGCAATTGCGACGAAGGTGGACGGGATGGTCGCAGACTGGCATTTCATGGACACGGGACTGCGTGAAGTGTATCCTTCCATCAAGACATATCCGAAGCAGGTGGGCGGCAAGAACTACACCATAGCTCCTCTCCGCGAGAACCGCAGGGCGGTCTATGTGGCAGAAAATGCCTTCAGCGGCGCCTGGGGCTACCTCGGCGCCGACGGGCGGATGGTCATACAGCCGCAATATAGCTCTGCACGCTCTTTCTCGAGCGGTCTTGCCCTCGTTTCGAAGGGCGACTTCGGCGACGACTTCTTTTTCATAGACCTCGGCGGTACGAAGCGGTTTGAGCCGAAGAAGACGAATCCCAATCTCGTCGATCAACAGGCGGTGAGCGACTATGCGCCGCGTCTGGGGATCTGTACCGTGGCTCCAATGCAGAACGACAACGACGAGGACGACGGATACTACGCCCACTATTATAACGCCAGCGGCAATTCTTGCGGCAAAGCTCTTTTGGGAACGCCATTTATTAAGTCAAACGCTTATGCCCGTAAGGTCGTCGATGGCGAGGAGCGCACCTGCATAGTGACGGGGGGCAGTGGCGCAGGCGACGTGGAAGTCGGAGCGGTGTCTGAGGTCGACTTCCATACTGCACAGTGGGGCACGCCGTGGGTGGACGATGGCGGCGTCATGCACTATTCGGCACAGCTGACGGACAACGGAATCGGTGTCGGTTCACAGTATCCTATGAGCTGGGAAATAGGCGATTTCTCTGCCGACGGCTATGCTACGGCCTCAATCATGAGTCCCAACGGGATGATGAAGTTCACGGGCATTATAAACCGCCAAGGCATATTTGTGGTAGTCTATCAGATAGAGGGCGGAGAGGAATAGCTCTTGTGTCACCATTCTGACACTTTATTGACATTCAAAATTATTGCTGTCCGCTGGATAGTATAAGTCATTCTGATAAAGACAAGCGGAAACCTTAAGGTTGTATTATAACCTTTTGGTTTCCGCTTTTTTTATTAGATCAGTTAAGAAGGATTGCAATGCCTCAGCCTATTTTAAGCTAAACTTAAGCGTCTGCACATCACGGCTGTTGGGGCCGACCATGATGTTGAAGTCGCCTGGCTCACACTTATACTCGAGCTGCTGGTTGTAGAACATCAGATCATCGGGAGTAACGGTAAAGCTCACCGTCTTGGTCTCGCCCTTTTTCAAGTTTATACGCTTGAAGCCTTTTAATTCTTTCACAGGGCGTGACAAGCTGCCAACAAGGTCGCGAACATACAGCTGTACCACCTCGTCGGCATCGCGATCGCCAGTGTTGGTGACGTCAACCGTGAGGGTCAGGCTGCCACCCATCGTGAGGGTGTCGGATGAGAGTCGGGGTTTGCCATAGCTAAACGTGACATAAGACAGACCATAGCCGAAGGGGAATAGCGGATCGTTGTCGATGTCGAGGTAGTTGCTTCGGAACTTTGAGAACCACTTGCCTTCCTCAAGCGGACGACCTGTGTTGAGGTGGTTATAGTAGAGCGGAATCTGTCCCACGCTCTTGGGCATGGTGGCGGTTAGCTTGCCGCTCGGACATTTGTCGCCAAAGAGCACGTCACAGATAGCATCTGCCGTTTCGCATCCTCCAAACCACACATTGAGAATGGCATCAAAGTTGTCGTTTTCCCATGTCATCACCGTTGGACGGCCAGAGAAGTTGAGTAGCACGATGGGCTTGCCAAGCTTCTTCAGGGCGGCGAGCATGTCGCGCTGGGCATCGGGCATGTCAAGGCTGCTGCGGCTGCAACACTCGCCGCTCATCTCCGACGACTCGCCCACGGCAGCCACGATGACATCAGCATTGCGTGACACGGCGATGGCCTCATCGAGAATCTCCTTGTCGGAACGTTTGTCGCGCTCAGATATTCCTGCATTAGCCTCAAGCTTGGTATCGTGCATGAAGTTGGAGCCTCTGGCATACAGCACCTCTGCCTTGTCGCCCACAGCCTCTTTCATGGCTTGCAGCAGTGTTTTGTTTTCATCGAAGCGGGCAACCAGGCTCCATGTGCCCGACATGTTGCGCTTGCTGTTGCCTAACGGGCCGACAAGGGCTATGCGTCCCTTTTTCTGCAAGGGCAGCATCTTGCCATTGTTCTTCAGAAGGACGAATGTCTCGGCGGCAATGTTGCGGGCCTCCGCACGGTGGGCTGGAGTGAAGATCTCTTTCTTGGCACGCTTCTCGTTGCAATAGCGATAAGGGTCGGCAAAGAGTCCGAGCTTCCACTTGGCCTCCAAGACGCGTCGGCAGGCGGCGTTGACAGCGGCTTCAGACATCTTGCCTTCGGCTATCGACTGAGCCAACGTGCCACGATAACCGTCAGACATCATGTCCATGTCGGTACCGGCGTTCAGGGCAAGTGCCGACACGGTCTTGAGATCGCCCAAACCGTGGTCCATCATCTCGGCGATGGCAGTATAGTCGGTCACGACCATTCCCTTGAAGCCCCACATGCCACGCAGCACATCGGTAAGCAGCCAGCGGTTGGCGGTGGACGGTATGCCCTCGAAGGTGTTGAAGGAGGTCATTACGCTCATGGCGCCTGCATCGACGGCGGCCTTGTAGGGAGGCATGTAATAGTTGAACATGCGCCAGCGGCTCATGTCGACCGTGTTATAATCGCGCCCCGCCTCAGAGCCACCGTAAAGAGCAAAATGTTTGATGCACGCCATCACTGTGTTAGGTGCCGACAGATCGGTGCCTTGATAGCCTTCAACCATGGCTCGGGCAACCTGTGAGCCTAAGTAAGGATCCTCACCACTGCCCTCGGCCATGCGTCCCCAGCGCGGGTCTACACAGATGTCGAGCATGGGCGAGAAGGTCCAGTTTAAGCCGTCGGCCGATGCCTCCTGTGCCGCTATCTGTGCGCTGCGCTTTATGGCCTGCATGTCCCATGAGCAAGAGAGCGAGAAGGGAATGGGGAACACCGTCTCGTAGCCATGGATAACGTCCATGCCGAACAGCAACGGAATCTTCAGGCGGCTTTGCTCCACCGCTATCTTCTGCATGTCGCGTATGTTCTTCACGCCTTTAAGATTGAACAGTCCGCCCACTTCGCCGCGCGTTATCTTTCCGGCGATGTCGCTGCTTTTGGCCTGTCCAGTAACGATTGTTCCAGTGACGGAGAGGTTTAGCTGTCCGATTTTCTCCTGTAGTGTCATCTTAGCCATCAGGTCATCGATAAACTGGTTCATCTTGCCTTCGTCGGCTGCGTGTGTCTTGGCCTGCATGCTGCACAAGGGCAGCAATGCCAATGATGCCAATGCTAAAAATTTTCTGATTTTCATAAATGTGTGATAAAAACGAATTAAAGGTGGGCCGATGCGACTCTTCATGTCGGCCCTGTGTGTAGGGCGGCTGCGGCACACTGACTTCGTAGAGCAGGTTGTCGATGTTGCGCACAAAGTTAGTATAAAACTATTAGAAAGAAGATAAATTCCTTAGGTTTAACACTAACTTGTGTTTAACGACATGTATAAATCTTTGCGTATGGTACATGAAAAACTTCTTATGTGTGAAACAAACTTACACTGGTATAGACTATATCTTGCAATTCCATTAACTTTAGCAATGTAGATGGGAAGGTTTACAGCGCTTTCATATTTTGTAGACTTTTTCATAACTGTATCTTTAATGTCTGCGGCAAAAGTATTATGAAGGTGTTCCAATTATTAGCACAGGTTGAAAAAACTTCTGTTTTTGTGAGTTTTTACAAGAAACATTTAACCTGTATTGATAATTGGGTCAGCACGTCAATATCTTTGCCGGCAAATAACGATAAAAACATGAAATATGACATTGTACGAATTGTTACACAAGGTATCGTTTGACGAGATTGCGCCATTCTTGTCGAAAAGCTATGACGCAGGCAGAAGATGTGATTATTTAAAGGAACTCATTGAGAAATATGATTTAGCGAAGGGCCTCAACCAACACAATAGTATAATAAGCATAAGTGCCTCACCAAAGCATCCTCTCCAGCCACAAGAATTTGAAACCTTGCAACGTTTGTTGTACAGAAGTGTCAGTGAACCGCAGTTTTGCTTGAAAGCAGATGATGCTCTTGAGGAGGACTTGCGGATTGATTTCGCTTTTTACAGTATGTAATTTAAGAATAAGGTTAAACGACATTTTAAATCAAAATTAAATATGACAGCACAGGAAATATTCAGATTGCCAGCTATTGATTTTATCGAAGCTGAAATATGTAATCTATATTGGCAGTATGAGCAGCATTGTTATTACAACAAAGCTGAGAAAGAGGCAATAAAGCAACTGCTTGCCGTGCGTAAGCGATTGCTCGATAAGGAGTTTGTCATGGATGACCATTATAAGCAGTTGCTAAATGACTTTAACAAAGCCATGACGGGGCAGTTGTTGCAAATGCGCCTTGCCGTTATCTCTGCCTATAATGCAGTGAAGCGGACGGCAGCTGACCATGACGTTACTGCCATAGGCAAGTGCTTTATGGCATATCAGTTTTCTCCTTTACATCCCAAACAGTCAGAATACGAAAAAGAGATTTGGAACATCTTGTGTGGTGTATATGATGATTTTGTGCCGTTATACCAAGATGGGGTGATAAATGGAGGTTGGACTTATAGTGGAGGCAAACTGGAATCTGGAAATATAATGTGGAAATCTCTGTAGAATACGATTATGCAACATATAAGGAGTGATTTTTTAGCATGGATGTAATGACTAAAATTTTTTGTAACTTTGGTGTACACCAACACTACATGCGCTCTCTTCCATTGCATTTTTCACAGAAAGAGCTTTGTTCTTGCGCCGAATATGCCGACTTCGAACTTACGCTTCGTCCCACCTACGACTTCATAATGGAGTTGCAAAGATATGGGACGATGATAGAAGTGATGGAACCACAGTCGCTAAGGCAGACCATGAAATGTTGTATAAACGATCTTTGCGAATTGTATAAAAACGATTAATTGTCAAACTAAATAATATTTATCTATCTCTATTTAAGATCTTATCTATGGATAGATAAATCTCTTCTTCGGTTTCGTAAGGAATAATTGTAAAATATGCATTACCATTCAGCATAGCAGATATGTTTGATTTTCTTTTATCGTAGAAAATGTAAACGGGTATGTTATGCGCTTCGGCATAGGCCAACTCGTAACCCACGCCATGGGATGGGCAGGTGCATTCTGCTATTACGAGGTCGCAGCTTTTCAACCACTCGGTATCTCTCTCGTAGATATGTACATCAATTTCTTTTGTTTGAGCCTTCAAACTCATATTCGATTTTCCAATGTGTTCAGTGAGCACTATATCCGTCTTCTTTATATAATTGATAATCTTCTGATACAAAGCTGCATCAACCCGACCACCTCGGATTGAACCTGCAAAATATACTTTCTTGTTCATGTTGTTTGTTATTTGTTTAATTTTTATGGATAACTATTATTCTGATATGTTTTAAGGAGGTTAAATTGTAATGTTACTGATTACCAGTGTTCTCCATTTTACTAATGCAAAGTTAACAAAAGTCTTGTTTTTTACGTCATAAACTTGACTTTTATATTGTTCTTTAACCCTTTTCGTGCTATAATCCATTTGTATAGTTGTGATTGGTTTTGCCAATGCACGACTACTTATTCGTTATTATCGTTATAAGATAGATTTCCCTCAAAATTAAGTGTCTCGTGCGGTACGCTGTTAGGCTTGTTAGCCTGCGTAGTTCAGTCACTATTGTTGTCGCTGAAACATCGCCGATGATGATCCGCCACATATACCAAAATGTTTTGGCTCCAGACTTGCGGTTTCGAAAATTTTGCGTATATTTGCGGTATAACCAATTAAATCGTCTGCTATATGATAATACTACCCGACAGTTTCTGGATTTTATTCGTGATAATAATCTTTTGCTTTATAATAAAGGAGGCGAATAATGGTGTCTCGCATTCTTTAAATCCAGAAAAAGCTAAACAAGAACTCGAAGACGCCAAGGAATCACTTGCGTTTACAAGCCGTACAATGTGGCTTACACGTGTTGCAAGTAGAGAATCGCGACGCATGGAGAAACGCCTTGAATATCTGTACCGTCTACGCAAAAAGGCTGTAAAACGCTTTGGTGAGGATTCTGAGCAGGTTGTACGTATAGACAAATGGTTGAGCGAGGTGCGGCGATACATGCTTGAATTTTCAAGAGTATCGACAAATGCTTACAAATTAGGGACTGGTACCTGAATGTCTTTTTTACTACACTATATTTGTGCTACTTTTGGTTTACAAATCAAAAGTAGCATTTTTTATGGCAACAACTCAACAATTCGAAAGGAAATTTACAAAGCAACAAACATTCTCTATCATAAATGAGTAAATTATATGTGACAAAAAACAATAGGCATTATGAGCGCAAACGTGACAAGATTACAATAAGCTTGACGCACGCTCCCAGTACCGTTTTCAGTACCACCCAACTGGTACTGGAGTTTCACATATGTGGTACTGGCGAAGAACTTGTATGAATTGTGCAAGCAAAGCAAGGAAAGGTTTCTTCTCCTTGCCTGCTGCAACATAGATTTCCTGACTTCGTCATCGTGTCACCCAAAAATCTTCGTCAAAGAGTTTAGCTATTTTCTGATGTCTTGCCATCAGCATTGTTTGGGTGTAAACCTCCTTGTTCAGAGGTAGCTTAATTTGTATTGTCGTGATTGTCTTTGCCAATGCAAGCACCTTGTCCACGCTCATCTTAATCTCTGAGACTTTCAGCATGCGCTCCAGTTCCTTGTATACTTTCAAAGCCACAAAGCAGATGCATATATGAGCTTCAATACGTTTGCGTGTAAAGTGAAACATGGGGCGTATCTCTATCTTTGATTTGGCTATACGGAAAGCCCGTTCTACGTGCCAAAGGTTGTGATATGCTGTGTATACATCCTGTATTGGTATATCCGTATTGGTGAGATATCCTTTTAGGCCGTCCCATTTGGAGTCGTCGGCAATACGGTCATAATTGATGGCGACTTTCACCTCACCATCCATGGATAAAAACTTATTGTAACCTCTCTTGTTGATGTTACCTTTCGTAAGCGCGCCATGCTTGTAAGCCTTTTCCAACCTGCGTATTCCCTTCTCCCGGTTATAGGCATCTTTCTTTGCACGGTCATCTGTATAGCCGACCAGGAGACGGCGTCCGCCTCCTTTGTCATATTCTACCATCTGGCAGTCGCGCTTGGGCTGTTCCAGTATCCAGTTCTTGACTTCCTGACTTTCATTCTTTATCTTCGCACCTATTATATACTTGTAGCCGTGCGCCTCAAGTTCCGCTATATTTGCATTGTTCATCAGACCAGAGTCGGCTACCACAACGAAGTTTTCCAAACCGTATTTGCTTACAAACTCGTTTATCGTCGGCAGCATCGTGTGGCCTTCATATTTGTTGCCCTCATGGATGCAATAGGCAAGCGGATAGCCGCCCAAACTTACAAGCAGGCCGAGTATGATCTGAGGATTACTGTGTCGTCCCTCTTTAGAAAAGCCGGTCTTGCGCAAGTCGTCCTCATAATCCGCTTCAAAGTAAAGTGTGGTGACATCATAGAACAGCACACCGATATTTCCACCGAACAGTTTTGCAGTATGGCGCACGCTGATGTCCTGTACGATTTCGTGCTGATGGTCGCTAAGCTTGTCAAGATAGCGATAGATTTTTGAGAGATCCACATCTTCGTCAAAGTGGTTTTTCAGATATTCCACCGTAGCAGCCTTGCTCGTTGGATATGCCAAACGGGCCTTTACAAGCTTGCGGAACACTTCATCGTCAATACGATTGAAACCAATACGATCAAACGTGCGGTCCAATATCAAGTCGCATCCGTTGAGAAGGATGTTGCTGACAT
>ERZ1026888.28-NODE-28-length-83176-cov-38.098146_pt1 | contig 83176 bp, 61 predicted proteins | sample MGYA00380174_ERZ1026888 | MGnify/ENA primary metagenome ERZ1026888 (study PRJEB33269, sample SAMEA4719810) | human gut metagenome | biome: human-associated habitat; feature: organic feature; material: feces | place: Cameroon | collected 2013-10 ...
CAGAGATGACCTTTTTGATAAGCGAGGTCTTGCCCATGCGTCTTGGAGAGATAAGGATTACATTGATGCCATTCTCAAAATCCAGTTTGATGCGCTTGGTTTCCTCTATTCGGTCGGTAAAGTTGTCTCCTCCCACCGACATACCATACACAAAAGCCTTTCCCATATTCTTCTTTCTTTTATCTTAGACGTGGCAAAGGTAATGAAAAAGAATGAAGTTCACAAGTTTGTGAACCACAAACTTGTGAACTTTGTGTTTATTTATGATTTTCAAGCCATTAAGATCAACTTTTCCATCGAAATACTTGCACGTTAGGAAAAGAAAGTGTATCTATGCCGAATTATTCAAACTTTTAATAAGGTGAACTGGTGGAAAATTTCCACCGGTTCAATCCACTTAAACATTCTACAGTCTTATCCCATGCTTTCACCGAGCAAGGCTTCTCCAAGTGGTCAATGGAAACCATTAAGGAAGCTGATAAAGGCGAAAAGGATGCATAAAGTGAGCAATTATTGCATACTTATGCAAGAAATGTAAGCAAATGGCCTTTTATTTGCATAAATTCGTCAAAAGATTAGCCTATATTAAAAATAATGTGTAACTTTGCAACCACTAAAAGTTATAAATCATAAGAAAATGGCATATACAAGATTGACAGCTGCCGAAGCAGCAGCAATGATTAACGACCAAGATAACATCGGACTGAGTGGTTTTACTCCTAACGGCGTACCAAAGGCTACCTTCCGCGAACTCTCCAAGAGAGCCATCACAGAACATGAGGCTGGCCGCCCTTTCCAAGTAGGTATCTTGACAGGAGCTTCCACCTCGCAAAGCATCGAGGGTGACATGGCAGCAGCCCATGCCATCAAGTTCCGTGCGCCATTTTCTACCAACAAAGACTTCCGTACCCATACCAACCTGGGCGAGATTGACTACGAGGACATGCACCTCGGACACATGGCAGAACGCCTTCGCCGTGGCTTTTATGGCGAGATAGACCTTGCCATCATCGAGGTTTCCGACCTAGAGGAAGGCGAGACTACCTGCAAGGCATTCTTGACCTCAGCCGGTGGCATCGTCCCTACCATCGTTCGTCTCGCCAAGAAGGTACTCATCGAGAAGAACTCCTTCCACAGCCCAGCCTCTCGTTATCTCCACGATGTCTATGAGATAGCAGAGTGCCCATTCCGCGAGCCTATCCCTATCCTCCACGTCGGCGACCGCATCGGTAAGGAATACGTAGAGATTGATGCCCATAAGATAATAGGTGTAGTGGAATGCAACATCCCGGAGGAGGCTCGTGCCTTCAAGCCTCTCGACCCAGTGACAGAGCAGATGGGCCACAACGTAGCAGACTTTTTGGTCAGCGACCTGAAGAAAGGGCATATTCCACCACAGTTCTTGCCATTGCAGAGCGGTGTGGGCGTGACTTCCAATGCCGTACTCGAGGCATTGGGTCAGAATCCTAACGTACCGGTATTCAGCGTTTATACCGAGGTGGTACAGGATGCTGTCGTAAAATACATGCGTGAAGGTAGAATCAAGGATGCTTCCTGCTCATCCCTCACCGTCACCAATGATACTTTGAAGGAAGTATATGATGACATCGACTATTTCAAGCAGCATCTCACCATCCGTCAGAGTGAGATTTCCAATTCTCCTGAGGTCATCCGCCGACTGGGTGTCATCGCCATGAATACCGCCATCGAGTGCGACATCTATGGCAATGAGAACTCCAGCCATATCTGCGGCAGCAAGTTGATGAATGGTATTGGTGGCTCTTGCGACTACGAGCGCAATGGCTACATTTCTATCTTCACCACTCAGAGTACCACCAAGAACGGTTGCATCTCAGCCATCGTTCCGATGTGTAGTCATGTGGATAGCACGGAGCACGATGTGGATGTCATCGTTACTGAGCAGGGCGTAGCCGACCTCCGTGGAAAGGGACCTTTGCGTCGTGCCAAGGAAATCATCGAGAACTGTGCTCACCCAGATTATCGTCCGATGCTTCGTGAATATCTGAAGTTTGCCGAGAAGGGCCATGAGCCACAGAGCATGCGGGCAGCCCTCGCCATGCACGATACTTTCCTGAAGAAGGGAGATATGCGCCTCACTGATTTCGGGGAATATCTGAAATAAGAAGAAATAAGATACGATATGAAACTCAAGCCAAATGGTGGAGCTTCATATAGAGCAATGCAAGTGCCATCGGAGCCAACTTTTCACGTAGGCTGTTGATGGCACGTCTTTTTTGTACCTTTACCGTCTCAGCAGAAATTTGCAGTTGTTCGGCTATGTCCCTGTTCTTCTTGCCCTCCATACAGAGAAGAAAGACCTCACGCTGGCGAGGAGGAAGGTCATCGATGGCAGCAAACAACTGGCGATAGATTTCTTCCTTGTTAAACTTCTCAGAAACATCATCCACTAGCATAAACTCTTGCAAATGATCAAGAATCGCTTGACGATAATTATTATGTACAGTCTGATGACGCAGATGATTGAACGCCGCATTATGAACCGTGCGATAAAGATAAGACGTAAGTTGAGGGAAGCTCTTGAAAAGGGGGCGTTGTTCCCACAATACGGAAAACAACTCCTGCACGATGTCCTCGGCAAGTTCTCGTTCAACAAACTGACACCCATAGCTCACCAAGGCACGATAATAGTTATCGTACAATATTCCCATCGATTTGTCATTCCACTCACAAATCTGAATGATGCTTATGCCAGTTTCCTCTCTCAACATTCTCAATATATCATCTTCTTATAGGTCATCACTTACCTAGAACGACTGCAAAGATACGCATTTTTATACGAAATCATACAAAAATGCAACTTTTTCTCACATTTCCGTTCTATTTTGTAACCCTTAACGCATATTTGCGTGTTATATTATTAGTTTTAGAGCATAAATCTATCACATCAATTCGAATGATTATGGACAACCATTATGATATCAATACACTCGTCAGCAAGCTATTGACTGGCGAGATCAATGAAGAAGAGGGGGAGGCACTCTTGCAAAAGGCAGAGAACGACCCTTCGCTGAAAGACAAGATTGAGCAACTGATGAATGAGGATGACTTCATTCAGCGTTATCGCCTCTATCATTCAATAGATGCGGAGCAGGCTAAGAAAATCTTCTTCACCTCTATACAAGAGGAAGAGGAGCCTCATCCATCAGCCACATTTATATGGCTTCGCCGCATAGCCGTGGCAGCCTCCATCGTCCTCGTCCTACTAGGCACTTGGATGTATTTCGGAAAACAAGAAGCCACGAAACCAGCTGTCATCACGGCAGAACTGCATCAAGCTATGGAGCGCATAGAGCAAAACGGCATGAATGGTGCCACCCTCATCGTGGGTGGTAAGAAGATTGCGGTCAACAATGCACAAGCAGTTATTGCAAAAGCAGAGCAGCTAGAGAACGACAACGCGCTCTTCGGCTCTGAGGAAATCGTGGAAGGCTCACTGGTTACCAAGAAAGACAAGGAGTTCTGGATGGTATTGGACGATGGCACTTACGTACACCTTAATTATAATACAAAACTCGTCTATCCCAACCATTTCATAGGAAGCGAGCGCAAGGTGAAACTCATGGGAGAAGCCTACTTCGTTGTGGCACCTGATGCCAAGAAGCGACCATTTATCGTAGAGACCGCCAATGGTGACGTACACGACTACGGCACTGAGTTCAACGTCTGCACCACCAAGCAAGAAGGCATCACCAGCGTAGTCTTGGTGAAAGGCAAGGTGGGTGTGAGCAGCAAGCACGGCAAGGAATATCTCTTGAAACCGGGCGAGAAAGCTGACTTGCAAGCTGGCAGGACACCCGACATCAACAAGGTGGACATCAACCTCTACACCTCTTGGAACACCGGCAACTTCTTCTTCGATGGTTGTACACTGGATGAGTTGATGGAAGTTATCTCCCACTGGCACAATATGAAGGTGGAGTTTGCCTCCGATGACATCCACGAGATGCACTTCACGGGTAGCATCGACAAATACGAGCCATTGACTCCTACCCTCCACGCCATCGAGAACATCACCGGCTTGAAATTGAGCATCAGGAATGGCAATGTCATTCGTATCAGTCATGATTAGAATCACGTTAGAATACGATTCAAACAGCGATAGAAAAGAATAACAACATAAAACAACATAACATGAAAAGATTCCTATCAATGATGGCACTTGCCTTGTTAGCTTGCATCGCAACAATGGCTGCCACGGTAAAGAAGACCCATCTGAAAGTACTCTATGTAGGTGGACATTCAGACATCGAGACTTTCGGAAATGACAATTATGATAAGGCAGAGAATGCCAAGAGCATCGTAGCTCGCACTGCCGCTTGGAAGAATTTCCTTGAGACTTATTTCACCACCGTGAAAGTGGTGCAAGGAGAGGAATACAATTACAAGATGTCATACAACTACGACGTGACCATCATTGATGGAGACCCTAAACCATTGGAGCCTCGCCGCATGGTTTATCAGAATGGTAAGTTTGCCAAGATGATCTATGCCAAGTATTTCCCAAAAGACTTTGACCGCCCAGTTATCACCATCGCCGATGAGAGCGAGACAACAGGCCGTCGTCTCGGTGTGAAGAACGACTGGTATTGTCTGTGCCTCTTGGGACATGCCTACAACATGAATACCAAGAATGCCATCTTCAAGGGACCTTACAAGGTAAAGTTGACTATGGTGGAGCGCCCTACCCCAGCTGGTGCCAAGGAATATGCAGAAATCACACATGAGCAACTTCCTTCCACCCTACCTATGTGGAAGGTACAGAATAAGGATTACCAAAACACCAAAGGTTACAAAGTAGGTATGGTAACTCGTGAATGGGGTTACCTCGACTCTCCTGACACTGAGATTATCTCTGGTGGCGAGAGTGCCAAGAGCTATGGAGCCATCTCCATCGGTCGCCATGCCAACTTCCTGCATTGGGGATTCTCAGCTTCTCCTGCCGACATGACTGAGGAAGCAAAGCCAGTATTCTTGAATGCCGTTGTATATATCAGCAAGTTTGCTGGTCATCACATCATAGCACGTAAATTAAACGAAGGTATCTCTACACGTACCAGCGTAGATGAGCGAAAATATATTGTAAGTAAAGAAAACTACGAGACTTACAAGAGCATCATAGAAGAAAGCAATAAACAGATGAAACAGATGGCCGATTCCTTAAAGAAGGTAGAAGCTGCCGGTGGCAAACTCTCTGACACAGAGAAATTATATGCACAAATGGGCGACAATCCTCAGCCTATACCAGAATACATTGACTATGTAAAGCAAAGAGCCGGTGACTTGTATGAGAAGTTCGGCACCAACGTAGATGAATATGTAAAATACTATACCGACAACCGTCCTTATTTCTACGGAAACCTCGATGACTATGAGGTAAAGCTGGACGAAGATGCCAAGAGCCTCTGCATCGCCAACAACGACAAGCGCATCCTAGACAAGGCCATCTCCATGTGGGAAAACAACCAAGACGTAGAGAAAGCCAAGCGCATTCTTTATCACTATACCCTGTTGCGTTATGATAATGCCAAGCAGTGGCGCCAATGGTACAACAAGTACCAAAGTAAGCTTTTCTTCACAGAGAGCGGTGGTTGGTTGTGGCTCGTCAACGACTTGGATCCTAAGACACCAGGCAATGACTACAGTATCTTGAAATTCAATGAAGTCAGCGAAGTGGCTCCTATGGCAGAGAAAGCGAGCAAAGAAGACCCTGTTGCGTTTTCAACTTCCGTCATCAAGGAAAGCAATGAAGGAGAAATCACCATCCGTATGAAGATTTATCCAGATTATCACATTTACTCAGTGGTAAGCGACCAGGACCCATATATTGAAACCAAGTATGAGTTCCAGACAGAAGGCGATGTCAAGTTAGCTGGTGACTTACAAAAACCAACAGGCAAATTGATGGCAGGCTCCAAGTCTGTCATCTATGAAGGTGAGCAAGTTCTTCGTCAAAAATTTACGGGTAAGAATGGTAGTATCACCATCAACATCACCTACCAAGCCTGCGATTCACACGCCTGCTTAATGCCAAAGACCAAGACCTTGAAAATCAGAATATAATAAAATAAGAGAGATTCATTTAATACAAGAGAGATTATGGAACAATTGAAGAGATTGAAGCAAAACCTCCTTGCCACCTCTATCCTATTGAGTGCGGCTACCTATGGGGGGGTAATGCCAGCCATGGCACAACAACAGCGACAGAATGTGACTATCGTCAACAAGTCGATGACCGTGAAGCAGTTCTTTGCTGAGGTAAAGAAGCAAACCGGACTCAACTTCATCTACAGCACCGACTTGGCAGCCAAGCTTCCTCGTGTAACCGTAAATGCCAACAATCGTCCTTTGCGTGAAGTCTTGGACGAGGTGATGCACAAGGTAAACTGCACCTACGAGATTGAGGGTAATATCGTGACTATCACTCGCCGTATGGCAGGTGAACGAGTACGTAATGTATCCGGTGTCGTCACCGATGAAAGTGGCGATCCGCTGATTGGTGTGTCTGTATGCATCGACGATAGTAAGGTTTGTACCATTACCGACAGCAAGGGTTTCTATACTTTGAAGGTGCCAGCCAATGCTTGTTCCTTGAAGTTCAGCTATCTCGGTATGAGCAATGCTGAATTGCGTCTGGGAAGCGGTAAAACACCTTTAAGCCGTTCCATACAGATGGTTACCGACAATCAGCTTTCTGATGTTGTGGTAACAGGTTATCAGGAGATTTCAAAGCCTAAGATGACTGGTTCTGTCACCACCATCACTGCCTCCAAGTTAGATGAGCGTTACACCACCAATATCATGAACAACTTGGAAGGTCGTGTGGCAGGTCTCTCGACCTATAACGGCAAGATGACCATCCGTGGAACCTCCTCTCTCTATGCCGAGACTTCCCCATTGTTGGTTGTAGATGGTGTGCCTGTGGAAGGTAGCATCGACGACCTCAACCCATACGACATCGAGAGTGTCAACGTCTTGAAGGATGCCGCTGCCAACGCCATCTATGGTGCTCGTGCATCCAATGGCGTCATCGTTGTCACTACCAAGAATGCCAAGAAAGCAGGCAAAATCGACATCGACTTCGCAGCCAACTTGACCATCTACGAGAAGAAGAACGTAGATTATGCGGACAACTTCTACATGACTCCTACCCAGCAGGTAGATACCGAGGCCAACTATTGGGACTATTACTTCTTCCATAATAACGGAGAAGTAACTGATCCTATCAAGAATGCAGAACAAGCCATCACCCAAGGAACACAAGCTGTCACCCCTATTCAATACGCTTATTATCAACGTGCCAAGGGAGAAATCAGCGATGCAGAATTGCAAAGCCAAATGGACGCTCTCAAGAAGAATAATTATGCCAAGGATTATGCCGATGCAGTCTATAAGCAGAAAGTAATGCAGCAGTATAACCTCTCTTTGCGTGGTCGTTCAGACAAGTTTACCAATAACTTGACCCTCAACTATAAGTACGACAACAGTGGACTTATCAATCACTTCGCCAACCTGTTCAACGCCCAGTACAAGGGTTCTTACGAGGTTGCCAAGTGGCTCACTGCCTCATTCACTGTCAATGGCATTTATAGCAAGCAACGTGAGGCAGGTTACGACTACAATGGTTCATACGCCAACATTTGGGCACAACCAGCCTATATGCCATTCTACAATGCCGATGGCAGTGTGAAGGGACAGCATTATTGGTATGATGGTGATGATTACATGAAGTTTGATTCTCCATTCGAGGATTTGAGCAGTAACCCTGTGGATGAGTTCTACAAGAATACCCAGACCACACGCCGTCAATACATGCGTTATCATGGCGACTTGCTCTTCAAGATTTATGACGGATTGACAGCCAATGCCCAATTCGTATATGAGACCAACCACAACACCGTAGAGTGGATGGCAGAGCAAGATAGCCACGTGATGCGTACCATGCGTAATGCTTATTATTATCAAGCAGCAGATGGTACCATCAAGAACTATGTGCCTACGAGTGGTGGTATGCTCAGCACCACCAATACTGATGGACGCTACTGGACAGCCCGTGGGCAGCTCAACTATAGCAAGACCTTTGGCAAACATGACATCACTGCCATTGCTGGTTTGGAGTTCCGTGAGACTAAGTTGACTGGTTCTAAGGCTTTGATGCTAGGATATGATGACCAATTACAAACTAGCTCTACCTACGCCATCGACTTGGGCACATTGAGCACAATGTCTTACTCCCCTTACTTCTTTGGAGCTTCAGGTGGTTATCCAGCTGACCAGTTTGTATTCAGCCCATATATTAGAGAGAATATGGGTGTGGTACAGGAGCAACATCACAAGTATGCCTCTGGCTACTTCAACCTTACCTATACTTACGACGAGAAGTATAACGTATTTGGTTCCTTCCGTAAGGACTATGCTGATGTATATGGCTTGAATGCCAAATTCCGCGGCACCCCATTGTGGTCAGTGGGTGCAGGATGGTTGATTCACAATGAGTCTTTCATGAAAGACATCAAGTGGGTTAATTTCTTGAAGCTCCGTGCAAGCTACGGTGTGACAGGTAATATTTATCAAGGTGCAACCAGCTATATGACAGCCACATCAGGTGAACTCAACTCTACCACCAACCTCCCATACGGTACTATCCAAAGCCCTGCCAACCCTAACTTGAAGTGGGAGCAGAGCCGTACTACGAACATCGGTATCGACTTCGGACTGTTGGACAACCGTCTTCGTGGTTCCATCGACTATTATAATAAGGTGGGTAAAGACATCTTCTCCAACCGTACCCTCGACCCAACCACAGGTTTCTCATCCATGTTTGTCAATATGGCATCCATGCGCAACCGTGGTATCGAGTTACAGGTAACCTACGATTGGTTGAGAGCAGCCACTCGCAAGGGATGGTCATGGACTACCAACTTCACCATGTCTCACAACAAGAATGTTGTGACAAGCGTGGAGAACCCATCCACAAGAGCCTACCAACTTACAAGCAACCCATACGTAGAAGGTTATCCTTCTAGTGCCCTCTGGTCTTACCGCTTTGCTGGCATCAGTGACCAAGAAGGAGAAAAAGGGCAAACTCTTTGGTACATTGAGGATGGCGGTAAATCACACAACGCATCATCCAGAAGCACTAGCATCATGGAATATTCTGGGCAAAGCGAACCAAAAGTTATCATGGGTATGGACAATAGCGTGAGATGGAATGGTTTCTCATTCAGCATCCTTATGGCATACTATGGTGGACACAAGATGAGAGCATTAACTGAAAGTGAAACTTTTGCAGTGCCTGCTACCGCCATTAATAGCTACTTCTTGAATGCATGGACTCCTGAGAATCCAACCAATACCCCAGGTATCGGTCGCTATTCTTCAAACTCACTAGGTTCAGAACCTCGCTACTCTGACATCTCCATCCACCATGCAGACTTCTTGAAGATACGTAACATCGTGTTTGGCTATGACTTCCCACAACAGTGGATCAAACATCTGGGTATGAACCGCCTGAACTTGCGATTCCAGATTGATAACCCTAAATATCTATGGGTGGCCAATGATGTACACGTAGATCCAGAGACCTTGGGCTTACGTAATCCAAGTTCCTTCATCTTCGGATTGAACATCAACTTCTAAGCGTGTGATTAAAGAGGATAATTATGATTAATAAAAGAACAAGAATCATGAAGAAAATAATATATAGCTTATTGGCCGTGGCAGCACTGACGTTATCATCTTGTGAAGACTTCACCGACCTACAGCCTAAAGGCAAGAACTTGCTGACAACTACCGACCAATTGGAAATGCTGCTCAACGCAGAGGTGAGCAGTTGCAGCTCAGATATGAGACAGATGGCTGGCGATATGATATATGCCTATAGCAACATTGCAACCACTATCAGTCAACCAGTCAAAACTCGTGGAGTGATTATATGGACTTACGATGAAGCTAGCATGGACAAGATGGCAGAGCTAACTGCCAACGATGGAGACTACAGCACTTTCTATGGCTATATCGGCACCATATCAAACCCTATTTTAACCAAAATAGACGAGGCATCAGGCTCAGAAGCTGCCAAGAAACAGATTAAGTGCGAGGCACTTGCCTTGAGAGCTTATTCTTTCTATATGCTGATCAACAAGTTTGCCAAAGCTTACGATCCATCAACAGCAGCCAATACCCCCGGTATCATCTTGATGACTGAGGACAAAGACATCCAAACACCTCAGCCAAAGAGCACGGTAGAGGAAGTCTATACCCAAATTCTCAAAGACATCAATGAAGCCATCGACCTCGGAGGTCTTCCTGACGTTGCTGTCAACAAGATGCGCCTCTGCAAACCAGCCGCTTACGCCATCAAGGCTTTGACTTTGCTCAATATGCAAAAATGGGATGAGGCTGAAGAAGCTGCTAAGCAAGCTTTGGCTATCAATGGCGCTGTCAACGACTATAACAACGCCTATCAAGGAACAGCTCAAGGTTACTTAGCTGGTGGAACTTATCCTATCATCAACAGAGGACAGAAAGGAACAGACGAAGACTATTTCTATGATAATTCCTTCGAGTTCTACAACTGCTATACCCCTGAGACCATGGCAAATTTTGAAGATGGACATGCCTATAAGGAAAAGATGAGCTGTGCAAATATGACATACGACTATATGATGGATGCAAGTGAAAGCATATTGGGCGAGCCAGGCTTTAACATCACTTGCGACCTCAACTCTCGTTGGAATGATGGTGGTTTGCGTTCTACCCAGATGTATCTTGCCATAGCTGAGTGCGAGACCCACAAGGGTAACTTCGACACCGCCATGGAATACCTTGACAAGGTTCGCATCAACCGCATCGACCCAGCTAAGTATCAGCCTCTCAAGGGTACTGTCTCTACAGAAAAAGATGCCATCGCTCACGTGAAGCAAGTTACCTTGAATGAAGATATCTACTCTTCATTCATCTTCATCGACAAGAAACGTTGGAACCAGTTGGACGGATGGAAACAAAGCTATAGCCGCACATTGGCAGGCAAGACTTATACCATCGCCCCAGACAGCAAGATGTGGATATTCCCATTCCCAATGAGCGTGATGAACAACAACGACAAGATCACCCAGAATTACAACGAATAAACAAGCATATAGCAATGAAGAAGAGTATATTGATTTCAGCAGCAGCAGCCTTAACTCTGCAAATCGCAGCACAAGGCAAATATACCATCAATGGCAATCTGCAAAACGCAGAGGGGCAGAAGATATACCTCTCTGTTGGAGATTTTGGCAACACAGAAATCGACAGCACTGTTGTTGCCAATGGTAAGTTCACCTTTCAGGGTGAGATGCAAGGGCCTTTTGAAAGTGGCTCTTTGTTTATGGGCGACCTCAATGACTACAGAAACGTAAAGTCTTGGGGCATTGCCATCGAACCTATGACCATCACAGTATCTGGTGATGCCAACAACAAAGAATCTGTTGTCATCAAAGGTGGAAAAGCACAGGAGGAACTCGACAGAATGACCCAAAAAATGGCTGTTTTTGAGAAACCTCTCCGAGCACTCAATGACGCTTACTATGCCCAGCAGACGAAAGAAGGAAGAGATTCCATCGACAAATTGCAAGAGCCATACCGTAAGCAATACCAAGAGTTTACCAAAAACTATATCCAAACACACACCGACTCTTACTATGCTACCCAATATCTCTCCATGGACATGGGCTGCATGACATACGAGGACATCAAGGCTGCATGGGATAAGCTATCACCTGATGTTCAGAAATATGGAGTCAACGCCAAGGCCATTAAAAGTGAATTGGAAGTATTGGCAAAGGTACGCCCTGGCAAGCCAGCCCCAGACTTCACTGCTAACGACATCAACGGAAAGCCATTCACTCTTTCTTCATTAAAAGGCAAGGTTGTTATCCTTGATTTCTGGGCAAGTTGGTGTGTACCATGTCGCAAGAGCAACCCTCACATGCGTGAGCTGTATGCCAAGTACCATAAGAAGGGACTTGATATGGTATATGTCTCTGACGATGACAGCAATCCTGCAAAATGGAAGACTGCCGTGGAAAAAGACCAATTGGTGGGCGATGGTTTCCATCATGTGCTCCGTGGATTAAAGATGGATCCAGTCAAGAGAACCTTTGACAAGACTAACGATATCTCCGACAAGTATGCCATCCATTTCTTGCCAACCAAGTACTTAATAGACAAGAAAGGCAACATCGTTTGCAAAATCAACGAGGGCGAAGATGCCAAGCTTGATGCAGAGATAGAAAGATTATTGAATAGCAAATAATAAATCTCTCTCAATAACATCATTAATGATTGAAAAAGCCGAGGGGCTCGTGATGAGTCTCTCGGCTTTTTATTTTCTTGTCACAGCAACATGCTGAGTCGTTATTTCACGTTATCTTTATAATCAACCTTACTCCACGTTCAATGTAAACTCCTTTGAGAATGGAGGCATACAGACATTAGCATCGCAGCACTGGCACTCAAAAGTACACTTGATAGTGGCTGGGAGAGATGGAAGACTCACATTCTGACGAATGGTGACATTGCTGTCGTAAATGGTGGTACCCTCCTTCACAAAAGGCTTTGGCATAGGATAATAAGCCTCGCCGAGCACTGCTCCATCAGGCAAGGTGCAAGTAATCTTCATTGGGATGTATGGATCGCTCTCTGCTACGGTTCTGTAGATATGATAACCAGGCATGATCTTTACATCAAAGACAATATCCATACCACCAATATCTAACTTCTGCACACGTGCTGTGACAACCACAGGATTCTCATGGCTTGCCTTAGCATTAGAAGAGCTAGCTTTCTCTGCAGCTTCTTGTTCTGCTAAACGTTTTTTTGCCACAGAATAGTCATTACCAGGAGCTTTTCTGTCATTCACCATGAAATACCAGCCACCACTTTCGGTGAAGAACATCTTGTCTTTATAAGTATTATACCACTTGCGCCAATCGGCAACGTTGGTGAACTCACAAAGCGTATATCTTCTCAATACTCGCTTAGCACGCTCCACCTCTTGGTTGTTCTCCAAACAAGTGATGGCCTTGTCGATGAGACGCTTGTCGTTGTTTGGAATCCCCCAAGCCTTAGCATCGTCATCGATGACAAAAGTATAACTGCCCTCACCACCATAGAAGTAAGGCTTATTGTCATCATAATACTGCTGATATTTGGTTTCATCCTCACCAAACTTAGCATAGAGAATAGGGTATTTCTCTTTCATAGTTTCAGCGTATGTCTTCTCTGTCGGAACATCTGCCTCCGTGAAATCAACATACATTTTTTCCATACCACTCAATTCTTCACCTTTTGCCTTCTTCTCACGTGCCTGTTTGGCTATCTTCAAAGTCTCTTCATAAAAGACCTTGTCCATCACCGCTCTCTCCTGCACATATTTCTTGGTGCAAATGTATTTATCTTCCTTCAATATTTCACGGGTGGCGATGTTCTCATTATACTTGCGCACAAGTGGAGTGCCACGGAACTTGGCGATATAAGCTACGGCATTGGCGAAGACAACCTTTGCCTCTGGAGTCATATACATAGGAGAACCAATAAAGCCCCAAGTCAAGAAGTTTCCATGGCGACCAAGTGCCACAGCATCAAGCGTCTTGGCACAAACGCCACTGGAGATAAACTCACAATCAGGAGAATCAAGGTATCCCCAAGGACGTGATACCATACCGATGTTGAAATCAGGATTTGTCTTATACCCCTCTGTATTCACTTTCCACATCATCACAGAATCCGGCACATTGCCATCTTGATAATAAGCATAGTGGAAAGCATCCTCAGGAGTTGGTTGCTTGGTGAGTGTTATCTTAGTCTTGAAAGGTCCCTTGAAAATAGGATGCTGCAAATTCATGCTGTGGGCATCGGCATCCAGACAAAGACAAAGCCAGTCGTTCTTGGTTCCATATTTTTGCCCAATTCTTTCTCCCATACTAGCAATAGTGATAGTAGGGCAAGAATAATCTTGTGGAAGATACTCTTTTTCTTTCATTGTGCGAGAAACTCCCTTAAAGATGTATTCTTTCTCTGTCTCTTTCAAGACTGGTGGACATCCATCAAAGATGGTCACGTCATATCCATTGCTCATCTCTGGTTTCCAGTCTTTTGCCTGCATGGTCTTGACTGTGGTAAAATAAGTACGAAGCAAGTCGCCAAATGACGCCTCACGCTTAGCTACCTCTGCCTGAAATTCAGCCTCGCTCTTGAAATGGTCATTGCTGCCCATCTCGCCATGCGTCCAATCTGCTTGTCCACCGAGGTAAAGTACACGAAGCTTCTGCTTTTTTACTCCTGCCCAGCATGTCGTCGAAGCTAACATGCCAAAGACCAAAGCTAATAAAAATGTTACTAGATTTCTTTTCATATCTCTTAATATTAATGTATTTACTCTCTTATATTTTTACTATTAAAACACGCACAAGGAACCAATCGGGTACAACGTAAAGGCTTTTTATCATAACTTGATTGGGATTTAACCTTTTTATACCTTTCCGGTTAATTATCCTCAAATTCCTTGCGGCATTCGAAAGTTTTTCGTATATTTGCCATCAAATATAAACCGCCATTTATATAAACGAGGATTTACATTATGAGATTCTATGATCGAAAGAAAGAACTTGCAATATTGCAAGACATTGAGCAGCAGTCGTTTGATAATGCTGTATTCACTGTTATGATGGGACGCAGAAGAATCGGAAAGACATCCCTCATCACGCATGCACTTGCCAACAAGGAGTACGCCTACCTTTTCGTATCTAAAGATTCCGAGGCTTTATTATGCCAAAATTTCCAACGAGACTTGGAGCAACAGATAGGGCTAACGGTATATGGAGAAGTCACTCGATTCAAGGATCTATTTGAGATCATCATGAAAGAGGCACAAAGAAGACACCTCACCCTTGTCATAGATGAGTTTCAAACACTATATAAGATCAATCCTTCCATCTTCGGCGACATCCATAACATTTGGGATAGATATAAGCAAGATGCCAAAATCAACTTCATCGTGCTCGGTAGTATCCAAACACTGATGAAGCGTATCTTCGAAGACCATTCTGAGCCTCTCTATGGTCGCCCAACATCCAAATTCACACTTCGACCATTCACCATCGATGTGATGAAGGAGATTCTCCATGATGCCAACCCCAACTATACGACAGAAGACTTGCTCTGCCTCTATGCCATAACTGGCGGTGTAGCAAAGTACATCGAACTGCTTATAGATGCCAAATGCTACACGAAAGAAAAGATGCTCAACTATATCTGCCGCCAGGACTCCTACTTCCTAACCGAAGGAAAAGATCTCCTCAACCAGGAGTTTAGTGGCGAGTTTAGCACCTATTTCTCCATCATGCAAGTAATAGCAGCAGGCAAGACCAAGCGCAGCGAGATAGACAGTACGCTCCACAAAGACATGGGTACCTACTTGCAGAACCTAGAAAACAAGTATGAGCTGATCTGCCGTATGAAACCTTTGCTCGCCAAACAAAATGGAAAGGTGACGGCATACGAGATACACGACAACTTTCTGCGTTTCTGGTTCCGTTTCATCTATCCATATCAATCCTTGATAGAACGAAACTTGTTTTCGCTTTTGCGAAGCAATATCACCAGCAACTACGAAGGTTTCACAGGCAGGACATTGGAACGTTACTTCCAAGATAAGGTGATGGAAACAGAACAATTTACCCAAGTGGGAAACTGGTGGGACAGAAAGGGACAGAACGAGATCGATCTCATCGCCATCAATGAATTTGAACACTCAGGCATCGTTGCGGAAATCAAGCGAAATCCGCACAAGATTAGCATGACAAAACTACAAGAGAAGATAGAAGTATTACCGAAGAAAGACTTCGGAGAATATAAACTTCAGGCTATGGCATTCTCGTTGGAGGATATGTAAAAAGGCAAAAGCCGAGAAGCTCGTGATGAGTTTCTCGGCTTTTGCTTTATAATTTCAAGAGTTTGGCAAATTCCCAAACCACGATACCTGCCGTCACACTGACATTGAGCGAATGCTTGGTACCAAACTGTGATATCTCCAAGCAACCATCGCTCATATCCACGATGGTCTGCTTTACGCCCTTCACCTCATTGCCGAAAATCACGGCATAGCCCGAAGGGAGTGAAGAATTCTCTTGTTCACCAGATTCTAACGATGTTTGAATGAGCTTCGAATGGGCTTCGGAAAGATTCTGAAGCTTGGTAGAACCTTCCACCTGCTCGATACTATACACGAAGTAGCCTTTCTCCTTCAACTTCTCCACAGCCTCCTCGGTTGTCTTGAAGTATTCCCAATCCACACTGTCCTCTCCTCCAAGGGCGGTCTTGTGGATTTCTGCATTAGGAGGAGTGGCTGTGATACCACAGAGATACACCGCCTCCACACGGAAAGCATCGCAGGAGCGGAAGACACTTCCCACATTATACAACGATCGCACATCATCGAGGACAACTATCAAGGGAAGCTTCTCTGCCTCCTTGAACTCCTCCACCGTGAGGCGATTCATTTCTATCGTTCTTAATTTACGCATGAATCCTATACCTTATTATTATATAGAGAACCCTATTGAGGATTAAGCCTCAGCCTCCTTGGTCTTATAAGCCAAGGCATACATGCGAATCTGCTTGATCATCGCTAAAAGACCATTGCTGCGGGTTGGACTCAGATGATCCTTTAAACCAATCTTCTCCACGAAATAAAGATCAGCATCCATAATCTCGGTAGGAGTATGACCGCTCAATACGCGAATCAGAAGAGCGATGATACCCTTCACGATAAGAGCATCACTATCAGCAGTAAACACGAGCTTGCCATCCTCATAATCGCATTGCAACCATACACGGCTCTGACAGCCGTCGATGAGGTTCTGCTCGTTCTTATATTTCTCATCAAGAGGAGCCAATTCATTACCCAAGTCGATGAGCATCTGATACTTATCCATCCAATCGGTGAAGTCCTGGAATTCCTCTACTACTTCATCCTGCAAATCATTGATTGTAGCCATTATTTTATTTCCTTTATTTCGTTTACGGTAATTAATTTATAGAGTTTATCATTCGGACGAACCTTATCTGGCACAGGGATAGATACTCTCCAACCCTGCTTGGCTGTCTCAACTGGTTTCAAATCATAACGGATCTCATCGGCTTTGAGATACATCACACCTGTAGTATTTCCTGTAATCAGAAGCTTATCGCCCTGATTGAAGGTAGTAGCTTCCACAGCGACCTCTGCCACACCTAGCTTGGAGAAGTACTTCATCACCTTACCGATGAGCACCTTTTTCTCGGTAGCCACAGAGCCATAGTGCTTGTTCCATTCGCCGAGTGTCTGACCCTGGTAATAACCATCCCAGAAACCACGATTGAAGACAGTTGCCAATCTTTCGTCCCAGGCATCCTTTTTTTCCTCTGTAAAAGTACCTTCCAATACAGAAGCTATCGCCTCCTTATAGCACTTTACTACAGTATAAACGTATTCTGGACCACGGGCACGACCCTCTATCTTGAAGACACGCACACCAGCATCCATCATACGGTCGATGAAGCGGATAGTCTTCAGGTCCTTAGGACTCATCACATACTTATTGTCGATTTCGAGTTGGTTGCCCGTCTCGTTGTCTGTCACCGTATAACTGCGACGGCAAATCTGCACGCACTCACCACGGTTGGCAGAGCGATTGGCATTGGCTAGACTCATATAGCACTTGCCCGATACAGCCATGCAGAGCGCACCATGGCAGAACATCTCGATGCGAATCTGCTTGCCCATCGGACCACAGATGTTCTGGCGCATGATTTCCTCGTGGATATGCTTCACCTGGTCCATGTTCAACTCACGTGCCAAGACAGAAACATCCGCAAAGCGAGCATAAAACTTCAGAGCCTCGGTATTGGAGATGTTCAACTGAGTGGAGAGATGCACTTCCTCTCCCACCTCATTGCAATAGCTCATCACAGCCACATCACTGGCGATGACTGCCGAGATGCCAGCCTCCTTGGCAGCATCGATGATTTCCTTCATCGTGGCAATATCATCATCATAGATAACGGTATTGACGGTGAGATAAGTCTTGATGCCATGCTCATTGCAAGTAGCAGCAATCTCACGCAAGTCGTCGATGGTGAAATGATTGGCAGAGTGAGAACGCATGTTCAACTTGCCGATGCCGAAATAGACAGAGTCTGCTCCAGCCTGGATGGCAGCCGCCAAAGACTCACGTGAGCCCACTGGTGCCATCACCTCAAATTCTTTTATATTATCATTCATGAATGTCGTATATTTCTTTTGTGGGTGCAAAGTTACTGCAAATCGAAGACAATACAAAATAAATTACTATTTATTTTTCATGTTACATACTACGTAACTTATTAAAAGTTACTGCTTTTTCCTCCCTAGGATGTCGAGAACCAAGAAAAAGTTGTACCTTTGCACCGAAATACATTCATCTATCAACTTATACATTATTATATATATATGAACAGAAAAATAGGAATCATAGCCCTCGCCATACTGGCATTTACCAGTTGTGGATATAAACGTGTCGCTTCATCTCATCAACAAGCAGAAGACGCCCAATCGTTTCTTCCCTCTCATGTCCAACTGATTTCCACCACTCCCATCAAGGATCAAGGGAGCAGCAGTCTCTGTTGGGCTTACGGCATGCTCGCCACCATCGAGAGTGAGCACATCATGAAAGGAGACTCCATCCATCTCTCCATCGCCTATATTGCCCGAATGATGCTGCACGAGAAAGCCTTGGAGTACTATTTCTCCAAGGGAAGCAAGCCCATCAGCATGAGGGGCATGAGTTCTATGCTGATACATTATATCAATAAGTATGGAGCCGAACCATACGATAGCTACGAAGACCCCAAGGAGGTGAACTATACCGTATTGTGCCGAAAAGTGGAACAAGTATGCCGAGGAGCCATCGCCAGGAGAGTGGGCATCGAGAAGTTGAGAGATAAGTTGGACGAACTCTTTGATGCAGAGATAGGCTATCTCCCTGCCAAGCAGATACATATGTTGGGAGCAGAATACACACCATTGGAGTTTGCCCACAGCGTATGCTATCCTGAGGAATATGTATCGCTCACCAGTTTTACCCATCATCCTTTCAGAGAGTACTTCTCACTGGAAGTTCCCGACAACCAACTGCACGACGAATTCCTCAATCTGCCACTCAACGAGTTGATGCTCCATATCCAAAAAGCGATAGAGAAAGGACATCCCGTCTGTTGGGAAGGCGACATCAGCGAAAAAGGATTCCAGCATCCTAAGAATAACTATGTGGACATCCAGCCTACCGAGCATCCCGTGACACAAGCTTCTCGTCAAAGAGAATACGAACAGCTCCGCACCACCGACGACCATGTGATGGAAATCATCGGTACTTTTCTCAAAGGCAAGAAGAGATACTATGTTTGTCGCAACTCTTGGGGCAAGGATTGGGGATGCAATGGATTGATATATATATCAGAAGATTATATCAAGCTCAAGACCATCGCTGTCTATATGAGTGAAGATGCTTATATTGGCTAAATTACTGATGTGTGCGCACACACAAACTTGATATACATCAAAAAAGAGGGCATTTTTGCGTTTTTTCCTTCGTAATATTTGGAAGGTATCGAAAATCGTCGTACCTTTGCATCGTCAATAAGACAAAAGGTTATTAGGTTTTTAGGTTAAGATTGTTAGTTGTTTAGGTTTAGTTTTAGGTTTTAGATTGTTAGTTTGGGTTAACAGGTATTAGAAAAGGTAAGAAAAAAGATTGTTTATTCAGAGATTAACAAAGTAAGTTCAATAGGAAATTAGAAAAGGTAAAGAGATTCAAATGATGCGGGATAACCAAGGATGCCTGGGTAGCAGCAAAGACTGCTTCAGGCTACGCAACGGAGAAGAAAGAAAAGATTCTCTGAGAGTTGTGAAAAATTTGGGAATATAGATTAAAGAGTGCTAGATTTCGTGAGAAGTCTGGCACTCTTCTTTTTTACCCTTACTTCATAATCCACCCTCTTCATCACCTTTCCCCAAAAATATTGCCCCATTTATTTTGTTTTACCGATGAAAAGTCGTACTTTTGCAAAAACTTACATAAAGGATTAGATTATGGCTAAACATCCTCTTTGGAAAGATGAATACTGGCTCTTGCTATTGCAACTATACCAGAAGAAGCCGATGGGCGTGAAACCTCTCTACTCGAAAGGGATGGTCGATTTGAGTCTGGAGCTACACATTGCTCCAGAATACTTGCATGAGCAAATGTTCAAGCTAAGACTGGTCACGCCACGCATCAAGAGGCTTTGGGAACATTATGGAGACAACCCCAAGAAGTTGGCTCGCCAAATCCGTCTGTTGAAAGATATGGAGGGATATGGCAATGCTACGGCCTTTTACCAAGGAGTGGAAATCAAGGAATCCTTCGAGCACGACTGGGAGCCACTCGAAGCCGAGCCTTCACTCACACCCGTCAAGCTCATCATCATCCTTGACCTATACTTCCAGCTCACCCCTATCACCATGGTGCCTGAGACACCAGAAATCATCGACCTAGCCAAACTCATCAAGACTACTCCCGACACGATAGTTGAGGCAATGAACGTATATCAGATTTGCGACCCTTACCTCAACCGCAACGATGTGGTGATCAGCAAGTTGATAGATGCTTGCAGCGAGATATGGCAAAGATATGGCAACGGCAACCCAGACAAGTTGTACAAACTCGCCAACGACTTGAAGGAATACTTCAAGTAAGAAGACACTTGACACTCAAGAAAGAAAATAGAAATATGACTCAAAAACTCATTCAGACACAGGCACAGAAGCTACAACAGCTCCAGAGACTCTCCGCCCAACAGATGTTGCAGGTGAAGCTGTTGGAGATGCCTCTTACCGAACTAGAGGATAACATCAACGCCGAATTGGACGACAACCCTGCCCTGGAAAGCGAGAATCCCGACGATGCGCTCATGGGTGAGGGCAATGAGGATCGTTCTGCCTTAGACGACTCGGATAGCAACAACGACATGGACGACTCGGAGGATGCTTACGAGGCACAGACTGAAAAAGAAGAACGCAAGGACGAGTTGGACCAAGCTCTGGAAAGCATTGGACAAGACGACCAGATGCCCGACTACAATACCGAGCGTTACAACACCCAAAATGCCGACTATGAGGAAATGGTATATGGAGACACCACCTCCTTCTATGACAAATTGAAGGAGCAGATGGACATGCAGGTACTCACCGACAAGGAAAAGACCGTCATGGAATACCTCATCGGCTCACTCGACGATGATGGTTTGCTCCGCAAAGATCTCGACAGCATCTGCGATGAGCTAGCCATCTACCAAAACATAGATGTAAGTGAAAAGGAAATCGAACATATCCTTCATATCCTTCAAGCATTCGACCCTGCCGGCATCGGTGCTAGAAGTCTGCAAGAATGCCTTCTTCTGCAAGCCAAGCGTCTTCCTAGAGGCGTACTTCGCAAAACCATGGAAGAAGTGTTTGAAGACTACTTTGATGAATTTACCAAAAAGCATTGGGACAAGATACAATCAGGCTTGGAACTCAACGACACCCAACTTGAGACTCTCAAGGAAGAGATACACAAGTTGAACCCTAAGCCAGGTGCATCGCTTGGTGAGACCGAAGGCAGAAACATGCAGCAGATCACTCCTGACTTCATTGTTGATACCGCCGACGATGGCACCATCACCTTTACGCTCAACCGAGGCAACATCCCCGAACTGACCGTGTCGCCTTCCTTCACCGACATGATAGAGACCTACAAGAAGCACAAGGACAAGATGAGTCGCAAGGACAAGGAGGCTCTACTCTACGCCAAGGAGAAGGTAGATAAGGCGCAAGGATTTATCGAGGCGGTGAAGCAACGCCGCCACACCCTTATCGTGACGATGAAAGCCATCATCGAGGTACAGAAGCGATTCTTCCAAGATGGTGACGAGGCTGACCTCAAGCCGATGATACTCAAGGACATCGCCGATCGCACAGGTCTCGACATCAGTACTATCTCCCGAGTGAGCAATGTGAAATACGCCCAAACCAAATGGGGCACGTTCCCACTCAAGTTCTTCTTCACCGATGGCTACACCACCGAAAATGGTGAGGAGATGTCAACCCGTAAAATCAAGCTTTCCCTGCAGGAACTGATCAAGCAAGAAGACAAGAAGAAGCCTCTCAGCGACGATGCCATCGCCAAGGTGATGAAAGAGAAAGGTTTTCCTATCGCCCGCCGTACCGTCGCCAAATATCGAGAGCAACTGGGCATTCCTGTGGCACGACTCAGAAAATAGTATAGTTATGAAAGAGAAAAATATCATATTGGCAGCTCGCATCATAAGCATGGTCTTCACCCCCTTCTATCTCCCCTTGGTAGGATTGGTGGCGCTTTTCATGTTCAGCTATATGTCGCTTTTGCCGATGGCATATAAGTTGCCGATGTTGCTCACGGTATATCTTTTCACCATCTTGATGCCTTCCTTGCTGATACATCTGTATCGCAAATTGCAAGGTTGGACTTCCAAGGAACTGGGCAGAAAGGAGCGCCGACTTGTGCCTTACATCATCTCCATCCTCTGCTACTTCGGCTGCTTCTTCTTCATGGAGTATCGCAACACGCCGAGGGTCATCAGCATCATCTTGGTGGCAGCCCTCGTGATTCAGATGATATGCGCCTTCATCAACATCTGGTGGAAGATTTCCACCCACATGGCAGCTATCGGAGGCGTGGCTGGAGCGATGATTATCTATTCTATCGCCTTCTCCTTCAATCCCTTGTGGTGGCTATCCATCGTGATACTGCTGGCAGGAATGGTGGGGTCGGCTCGCATGATATTGCGACAGCACTCACTCTCCCAAGTCGTGGTAGGATTCTTCGTTGGGCTTATCTGCGCATTCTTTGTCATCTAGACGAGAAGGAGAATGGAGGCATCTTACTATATTCAGAACTACAGAACATTTAAAAGATAACAACAAATGAAACCATTAGTAAGCATTATCATGGGCAGTACCAGTGACCTGCCTGTTATGGAAAAAGCATGTAAGTGGTTGAACGACAACCAGATTCTTTTTGAGGTGAATGCACTCTCTGCTCATCGTACCCCAGATGCCGTAGAGGCTTTTGCCAAAGGAGCCAAAGAGCGTGGCGTGAAAGTGATCATCGCCGCAGCCGGTATGGCAGCCGCTCTCCCGGGTGTTATCGCTGCATCTACCCCATTGCCTGTCATCGGTGTACCTATCAAGGGCATGCTCGATGGTCTTGATGCCATGCTCAGCATCATCCAGATGCCTCCTGGCATCCCTGTGGCTACCGTCGGCGTGAACGCAGCTCAGAACGCAGCCATCCTAGCCGCAGAGATGATTGCCCTTGGAGATGAGGAAGTTGCCAAGAAGGTGGACGCCTGGAAGGCTGGACTCGGCGCCAAGATAGAGAAAGCCAACAAGGATTTGGCTGAAGTGAAATACGATTATAAGTGTAACTAATCAGGAAGCCCCTTGCTATAGGGGCTTCCTATATCAATCAATATGGTAGATTTATTCAATTATACACGACGTGAATCTTCGGTTGCCCATGTGGGTGCCATCAACATAGGTGGCGACAACCCTATCCGCATCCAGTCGATGACCACCACCAATACCAATGACACCGAGGCTTGCGTGAAACAGGCTGAGGAAATCATCAAGGCTGGTGGCGAGCTGGTGCGCTTTACTACCCAGGGGTCCCGAGAGGCAGAGAATATGAAGAACATCAACGCCGGTATCCGTGCCGATGGCTATCAGACACCGCTCGTTGCCGATGTTCACTTCAATCCGAATGTGGCTGATGTGGCTGCGCTCTACTGCGAGAAGGTGCGCATCAACCCTGGCAACTATGTCGATCCTGCCCGCAAGTTTATCAAGCAGGAATATACCGACGAGGAATATGCCCACGAACTTCAGAAGATAGAAGATCGCTTCGTGCCATTCCTCAATATCTGCAAGGAGAACCATACCGCCATCCGCATCGGCGTGAACCATGGCTCCCTCTCCGACCGCATCCGCAACCGCTATGGCGATACCCCAGAGGGCATCGTGGAGAGTTGCTTGGAGTTCCTTCGCATCTGCAAGAAGGAGAATTTCAATGATGTGGTCATCAGCATCAAGTCTTCCAACACCGTGGTGATGGTGCGCTCCATGCGCCTCCTGGTGAGCGAGATGGAGAAGGAAGGCATGAACTATCCTCTCCACCTAGGCGTGACCGAAGCCGGCGAAGGCGAGGACGGCAGAATCAAGAGTGCCGTGGGCATCGGAGCCTTACTGGCTGATGGCATCGGCGACACCGTTCGTGTCAGCCTCAGCGAGGAACCTGCTGCCGAGATTCCAGTAGCTCGTCACTTGGTGGATTACATCGGAAAGAAGCAAGGACAGTTGATGATTCCGGGCGAGGCTTGTCCTTCCTTCGATTGGTTGCACCCTACCCGTCGTGAGACTACTGCCGTTGGCAACATCGGTGGCAGCAACGTACCAGTTGTCATCAGCAACCGCATTCATGGCGAAAGTACCCTCTGCGACAACGAGGATGCAAAACCTGACTATATATATATAGGTGGAAAGAAGCCAAAGCAGTTTGTACCGGGTCAGAGCTATATCGTGGATTACAACATCTACGAGGACTTGAAGCAGAAACCTGAGACCACAGGTGCCAAGCTCTATCCTATCTTCCCAGCGATGGCTATGCCGCTCACCGCCAGCATCCAAGCCGATATCAAGTTCCTCACCCTGCAATTCGGCACTCCTTCCGAGGAGTATCTTACTTGCTTGAAGATGCACCCAGAGGTTGTGGTAGTCTGTGTGAGCAACCACCAGAATCGCTTGGGCGACCAGCGTGCCTTGGTACATGAGATGATGAACGCCGGAGTGAAGAACCCTGTCATCTTTGCCGAGATGTATCGCCATAGTGCAGCCGAGAAGAGCGACTTCCAGTTGGAAGCTGCCGCCGACATGGGAGCCTTGATGATAGATGGCTTGACCGATGGTATCTGGCTGATGAATGATGGTGACATCCCAGCCCAGACCATCGATGAGACTGCCTTCGGAATCCTCCAGGCTGCTCGTCTCCGCACTTCCAAGACCGAGTACATCAGTTGTCCTGGTTGCGGCCGTACCCTCTACGACCTTCGTGAGACCATCGCCAAGATACGTGAGGCGACCAAGGGTATGAAGGGATTGAAGATAGGTATCATGGGCTGTATTGTAAACGGTCCTGGCGAGATGGCAGATGCCGACTATGGCTATGTGGGAGCCGGACCTAACAAGGTAAGCCTCTACCGCAAGCAAGTTTGCGTGGAGAAAAACATTCCGCAAGAGGTGGCTGTGGAGCATCTGCTCGCCCTCATCCACTCCGATCAGGAAGGATAAATGTGATTTTAACCTAATGATAACAAAGCGATAACACTTTGAATGAAAAAGTAGTAGTATCTTTGCAGCAGAAATCAAGTAATAATACTTTGCTTTTTTAATTATTAGGTTAGATTTATATCATATAAGGTTATATAGAAATAATCTCTCTCAACCAAAAAGGTCAAGCTCGGGCTGTGAAGCTCCAGGCTTGACCCTAATAATAAAAAGGCATATCTTGAGAAAAGTGATAAAAACATAGAAGATTATGGCAGACATCAAGTTACTCTTGGTAGAAGATGATGAGAACCTCGCCTACATGGAGAAGAGCAGTTTCGAGGACATCATCGGTGGATATGAGGTGAAGACCGCCATCAACGGAAAGGACGGACTGGAGTTGTGGAAGCACTTCCAGCCCGATGTCATCGTATCCGACATCGACATGCCCATCATGGATGGCATAGAGATGGTTAAGAAAATCCGTGAGATAGACGGCGACACCATCATTCTCTTCACCACAGGTCTCACCTCGCCCAAGGACTTGAAGGCAGGTTATGCCGCTGGTGCCAACAACTACGTGAAGAAACCTTTCGTGCCGGAGGAACTGGATGCGCATATCCAAAGCTTGATGCGCCTCAAGCAAGGCAAGCGAAGTCTAGACAACAGCCATCTCATCAAGCTTGGCAAATACATCCTCCATGCCGACCACGCCACCCTCAAGAATCAAGAGGACGGCACCGAGAAGATGCTCACCGCCCGTGAGGCAAAGATATTGGAGTTGTTGGCTGTCAACAAGAACGACGTGGTGCGCCGTGAAGCCGTACTGAGCCGATTCTGGGGCGTAGAGGACAAGGACTACTTTGCCTCCCGAAGCCTCGATGTGTTCATCAAGAAGATTCGCACAGCCATCGAGGACGAGCCGAGAGTGGAACTGAAAACCATCCGAGGTGTGGGATTCAAACTTATCGTGGATTAGTCTCTCTCACGAGAGATTCCCGATAAAGGTATGATTCCAATAGGGAAACAGACCACATTACAAAACGAGTAAAACAGAATCAAAATAAACAACGAGCTTATGCTGAAGGCAATATTATATTACATCCTACTGATTGCAGAATTCATTGTCACCCTCTTTGTCGGTGGCATTGCATTAAGCTTCTACATCATATATAAAACCAAGCAAGGGGCTATCACCAATGAAGCCGCATTCCTGAATGATGCCTCTCCCGTCATCATTCTTTTCTCTTTGCTGAGTATGGTGATTGTATGGTTTACCTTCTATAAGGCAAAGTTCTCCAAGTTCACTCTTGGCAAGGTACTCCCAGTCACCAAGTGGAAGGCAATGCTCTACACTAGCCTTCCTATGTTTGGTTTCACACTAGCTTACTATGCCGCCATGAATCTCTTCCAGATTCATTTCCTTCCCAAGGAGATGGATGAACTGGGCTATCTGGCATTTATCCCCTACGCCGTGGTGGGTTCGTTCTTCTCTGCATACGTCTTCTATGGTGCTATCCAGGAAGAACTCATCAGATGCGGCATCAAGAAATGGGGACAACTTCTCACGCTATGCCTCATGATGTTTCCGATGTGCGTATTTTCGGTGTCCGAAGAAACCAATATCCGTTGGGAATACCTTGCCTTGCTGGGTATGATTTCCACTTGCTACGGCTTTTGGATCTACGGAAAGACCCGAAGCACCATCGTTCTTTTCGCCGTTTACTTTACGTCCAACCTCATCCCTTCTCAAATTCCATCAGCACCTTTGGCTATCAGCCTCATCATCATCGGGTTGGCAATGACCGTGTGGGGCGGCATCATCCTACAGAAGAAGTGGCAAGAGATGCTAGAAGAAGAGGGCATTGATCTTTAGACTTACTATGAAGATAAATAGAGCCAAGATACTCAGCACCACAGCATTGATAGCAGTGCTGGTGATGCAGTTGTTTTGGATGTGGAACACATTCGAGATGACTGTTCATCAAATGGGCTATGCCAGCATCTGGGGGCTGACTCCCAATGCTCGGATAGAGGCTCTCTTGTCTGCATTTATGCAAAGCCGCTTCACGGTATTCACCTCTATCCTCACCACCATCGTCATCATCCTCAGCATCATCGACCAAATCAACTACATCGACGAACAGGAGCGCATCCGCCTTCTGCGTGAGGACTTCTCTTATGCCATGGTACACGACATGAAATCTCCCCTTACCTCCATCATCATGGGCACTCGCTATCTGCACAGCGGTGTGTTGGAGAAGAAGCCAGAAATCAAGGAGAAATATTTCACGATTGTGGAAGACGAGGCACAACATCTGCTCGCTCTCATCAACCGCCTACTTACCATCTCAAAGCTAGAGCACGGCAAGTTGACCATCCGCAAGACAGAGGTTGACTTAGAGGAAATGATTGCCGATGTGGCAGACAAATACGAGGCGAAATCATCGAAGCCCATCCATATCACCACCGACATCGCCTGCTCCACAGCCCTTGCCGACGAGGAATACCTGAAGGAAGCCATCAGCAATATGGTGGATAACGCCACCAAGTACTCGAAAGACGAGATCAACATCAAGATTTCCACCTCGGAAGATGACCATCATATATATATTAAGGTATATGACGAGGGCATCGGCATCGCCAAGAGCGAACTGAAAACCATCTTCAATCGCTACGAGCGTGCCGCCGAACACGAGAAGAATCCACAGAAGACAAGGGGCGGCTTCGGCATCGGTCTCAACTACGTGCTCCAGGTCATCCAAGCCCACGGCGGCAAAATCAGCGTAAAGAGCGAAAAGGGCAAATACTCCGAGTTTACCATCTCGCTGCCGAAGTACCTGACCATAAAAACGTTAGCCCAGATGGCACTTTAGGCATGGACAATAGATTTACAAAATAATATTAAAGTTGACAAGTTTGTCGAACGCAAACTTGTCAACTTTATCATTTTTCACTACCTTTGCAACCAAAAAGATAGCTTTGTCCAAGACCAACTCCATATCAGCATTCGAGAACGTGTATAAAACTTATTATATACGCATGTATCATTATGCCTATGGCTTTATCAACGATATGGATGCCAGCAAGGATGTCGTATCGGATGTATTCTCCAAGCTATGGAAAGACTTCTCCGACATAGATTTGGACAAAGTATCAAGCTACCTTTACGTTTGCGTCCGCAATGAAAGCATGAATTACCTTCGCAAACAAAAAGGAATGGCAAAATACGTGGAGTATTGCAAAAGTGCCTTCTCGGAAGAAGACGAAAACTATTGGCAAAACATGGATGATAGATTGACCGAGATAGGCACCATCATCGACACCATGCCGTCCAAGACCAAGTTCGTATTGGAGCAATGCTACATGAATGGACATACTTACAAGGAAGTGGCAGAGATGATGGACATCACCACCAATGGGGTGAAGAAGCATATCACCAAAGCCTTTTCTTTGCTCCGCTCACATTTCAAGGACAAGAAAGAAGGAACTTAGTTGTTGATGCAGATATTATCATGTGTTAAAATAGCAAGGACTTTAGTACCTTATAATCCTATTAGCGAGTAATATAAGAAGAAAAGAACAATTATGGACAATCCTATCAACATTCATATACAAGACAACGAAATGCCTTCTAACTTCGAAGAGTTAGAAGTAAGAAGAGCACTGAACAAGAAGCATCTTCCCAATCCTGATGTCAATGCGGAATGGGAACAATTCATGCATACTTTGCAGCAGGAAAACCCAACGATATGGCAACGCCATAGCCATCAACTCAAATTATTCACAACTTTCTTCGCTGGAGTCGCAGCCACCTTAGCCATTCTCCTCTTTATACCATGGTTGAGGCAACCTAACAAGATGGAAGTGTTTACAGCCAACCAAAATGAGCAAGAGATTATCGTCTCAAGTGATGACGGTGACATGACCGTGGTCAAGAATCATCAACCTATGGCTTTCAACAAACCGTCCCACTCACCCCTTCAGATGATACGAAAGACAAGAATGATGGAAGTCTCCACGCCAAGAGGTACCGACTACCAACTGACCTTGCCCGATGGAACGCACGTTTGGTTGAATGCCGATAGCAAGATTTCCTTCCCAGAAAGATTTACTGAAAACGATAGAAAGGTAAAAATCGAAGGCGAAGCATACTTTGATGTCACCAAGGATGCCAAGCATCCATTCATCGTATCCACCGACTATTTCACCACCACCGTACATGGCACCAGTTTCAATGTCAATGCTTATTCCGCCAAGACAGCAGGAGTTGCCTTGGTAACAGGTAGCGTATCTGTTAAGTCAAAAGATGGCAAAGAACAAAAGATGACTCCTGGACAGATGGCTTGTATTGGAACACAAGGTAATATCGAAGTCAAGAACGTAGATGTTTATCCCCTTACCCAATGGAAAGATGGTTTTTTCTATTTTGACAATGAGCGTCTCATCGACATCATGATGGAATTGGGCAGATGGTACAATGTCAGCGTGGTTTTTGAGCACGAAGAAGACATGAACCAACGCCTGCATTTCGTAGCTGAGCACAAAGAAAAGCTCAGCGACATCATCAAGCGCATCAACGACCTAAACATTGTCAAGATTGCATTAGAAAAAGACCATGTCTCCATCCAATAAGATACTCTTCATCATTCCGCCAGGGAGCATCCTTCTATGACAAAATAACACAAATACTCTCTTTTTCATAACATTTTTGCATTTTTACAGTACCCATTTGTTTACAATGTGTGTATTACAAGTGAGTTTTTTATAAATCTAAATGCATATTAACATGAAAAAAGAGAGATTTGGAATGTTATTCCTGAGCATCTTGTTTGCATTGACCGCAGTCACTGCTTTTGCCCAAGGCAACAAGATTACGCTCACGGTCAACAAGGTTTCTTTGCCATCCGCACTCAACCAGGTGGAACGGCAATCGGGTTATTACAAGATCAACTACGACTACAACCTGTTGAACAAGTACACCGTCAGTGCTGAAATCAAGAACCAGCAGGCACTGGAGGCAGTCAACACACTGTTGGGCAAGCTCCCATTCACAGCCAAGGCAGATGGTCGTTATATTCAAGTTAAGAAAAACTCAGCCCGTCTCAACCTACAACAAAACAGAAATGGTGCAGGCAAAGGTGTGAGCGGACGTATTACCGATAAAGAGGGTGAACCCTTGATTGGTGTTACCATCACTGTTCCTGGCACCCAAAAAATGACCATCACAGATATAAATGGAAACTTTTCCTTGCCAACAGCAGATCCTTCCGACCGCATCGAGGTTTCATATATTGGAAAGAAGACGATTAGCCGCAAGGCTGGTAGTCACAGGCTCAACGTGATTTTGTATGACGATGACAATATGTTAAGCGATGTCATGGTAACAGGTTATCAGCAGCTTTCTCGTGAGAGAGCCACGGGTTCTTTCGACAAGATAGGCGAGAAAGAACTTGCAGCACGCCCTGCTACCGACCTTTCTGCTGCCCTTCAAGGCTTAGTGGCTGGTATGCAAGGTACAGAAAACGAAGATGGCTCCGTTGACTTCAAGATTCGTGGAACCTCTTCTCTTTATGCCAACACCCAACCACTGATTGTAGTAGATGGTTTCCCTATCGAAGGAAGTTTCAGCAGCATCAATCCAAATGACGTAGAGAGTGTCACCGTCCTCAAGGATGCTTCCGCCGCAAGTATCTGGGGTGCTCGTTCTGCCAATGGTGTGATTGTTGTTACTACCAAACATGCCAAGAAGAACACCAAACTTTCTGTTAATGGACAAGCTTTTTGGAGAATTGGCACAGACCCAGACATCGAGTATATTCTTTCACAAGCAGATAGCAAGACCAACGTGGATTACGAAATCGAAGCCTTGCGCAACGGCTGGAACATGGGAGAATATACCAAAGGAGGGGTCGATGGCTTGTTGACTGGCCTTACAGAAGCACAGGAATTATACTTCCACAACAAATACGATGGTCTCTCTGAATCAGAGATGAATGCAGGCTTAGACAAGCTTCGCAACCGCAGCAACCGTGACCAACTCAAGAAATACCTCATGCAGCAGCAACTCTTACAACAATACAATGTAAGCGTTTCTGGCGGCACTGAAAAATTCGACAACTATCTTTCATTGATGTATGAGAAGAACAACGAAGCCACCATCAAGCGTGGTTACGAACGCTTCATGCTCAATTACAACACAGCTTACCGTTTCAACAAGCACATCACCGCTACAGCTTCCCTCACATGGCAAAAGAGAAACCGTGAGACTTCAGGTGTCACTATCAACGAGTTTGCCAATCTCCAACCATACGAAATGCTCAAGAACGAGGATGGTTCGTATGCTTACAATGCCGGCGGATTCAATCGTGATGAATTGCAAAACATCAATATATCTTCATTCCCATACAGCGATTTCAGCTACAATATGTTGCAAGAGGTTGAGAATCGCAGTTATCATACCAAGAGCGACAACCTCCGCATCCAATTGGGATTGAACGCCAAGATTATCAAGGGATTGAGCTATGACTTGAAATATCAGTACGAGCGAAACACCTCTAAGTACAGATATATGGATGGAGAGCAGACGTATGCCAACCGATATGATGTCAATTTCTACACTACGTTTGATGGAGTCAACTGTACTAACACTTTCTTGCCAAAGGGTGCTCGTATCAATTCGGGAAATAGCGAGAACCATAACCAAGTAATCCGCAACCAGTTGTCTTACAACAACATCTTTGCGGAGAAGCATGATGTATCCGCATTGGCAGGTATTGAGATGAGTGAGTATGTGACAAGTTCTACTACCAATCCTCGTATCTATGGCTACAACGAGAATACCAATACCGTACCTGCTCCATACTATGGAACAAAGTCAAATATTGGCAATATGCAGAACTACTCATTTTACACCACATACTACTTGACCCCTTACCTCGGGTATCGTTTCAGCGAGCGTACCGACCGCTATTTGTCTTACTTCGGAAACGTGGCATATATGTATGATGAGAAGTATGGTGTTTCTGCCAGTGTTCGTTCCGATGGCTCCAACTTTGTATCTAAAGATAAGTCATTGCGTTGGTCGCCAATGTGGTCTGTGGGTGCAAAATGGAATATGAAGAAAGAAAACTTCATGAAAGACATCAAATGGATTGACCGCTTAACCCTCCGTGCCACATACGGTTTGAATGGTAATGCCGAGAAGAGTACTTCTCCTCAGACATTGATTTCTGTTTCGTCCAACGCAAATACTTTGACAGATGTAGCTACCATTGCCAGCTATGGCAATCCTACGTTGAAATGGGAAACAACTCACACGACCAACTTGGGTATAGATTTCAGCTTCTTCAAGAACATATTGTCTGGTAAGTTTGAGTACTACAACCGTCTGAGCAAAGACGTAATCGGTAGTGTCACCATTCCTGCCGTTTACGGTTCTACCACACAGATGTTCAACAATGCAGAGATTTCCAACAGAGGCATCGAGTTGGAATTGACAGGAAAATACTCTTTCAATAGCATCGGATTGGGTATTCGCTCTACCTTGACTTATGCTTACAATAAGAATAAGGTGGAGAAACTCTACAATCCTTTCGTTTATTGCTATGGGTATATGTATGCCTCAGATCCATCCAATCAATACTTTATCGAGGGCAAACCTATTGGTGCCGTCTATGCATACGAGTTTGCAGGTATGAAGGACGGTCAACCTTATGTAAAAGGTGCTGATGGCGAACCGTTCCCGTTCAATGACCTTTCTCTCCACAATAGTACATACGGTTCAGACAGTTTCTTGAAGTATATGGGAACCACCATTGCCCCAAGCACTTTTGGATGGGCAAATGAATTCTCATGGAAAGGTCTTTCTCTTTATGTTTATCTGACAGGAAAGTTTGGTGGCAAGTTCCGTGCTCCAGTTGCAGATACTCCTCCATTAGTTGGCGGTGGCTCTGAATTCATCAGTAAGTTCATCTCTTATTATCAGAACAGTGATGGAACACAATGCCCAACCTTGCCAGAGCCTGATGATTACTGGTGTTATCGTTGGGGCAGATACATGCCTAACCTCTCTTGCTTTGTGGAAGATGCGTCTTTCATTCGTTTGAAGGAATTGACCGTATCTTACCAGTTGCCAACCGTGCTTTTGCACAAAATTGGTCTCAAGCAGGCTAAAGTTTTCTGCCAGGCACGTGACTTAGGCATTATTTGGGCAGCCAACTCTTTGGGGTATGACCCAGAATGGCTTCCTGGCAGCGGAATGAACAAGCCAGCAGCCAGCATCACTCTTGGTTTGAACATCAACTTATAATCGTAAAGACGTATCATTATGAAATTAAAGACATATATATTATTGGCTGCCGCTATGTTGCCTTTAGCATCATGCAGCGACTATCTTGACAAAACACCGTCCAAGTCAAGCAACACCCCAGTGACGACAGCAGCCAATCTCTTGGCTGTATATGATTATTTGCCAAACCGTTATTGCAACAATTACTTTGCTGCATACAGCACCGATGATGCCAATATCCCACGTGAGATGTACCTGTCATCTCCCGCCAATTTCGACATCAACTATGTGCTATCATACTACACTCATTTCAGAGACGGTATCATCAACACCTCGTCAGATCTTTTGTGGAACAATGAATACAACCGTATCTACAAGGCAAACTTGATGATTTCATCTTCATCAGAAGTGACAGGCACGCAAGAAGAAATCAACGAGGCGCTCAGTTGCGCCTACTTTATGAGAGCTTACTCATTCTTTGAGTTAGCAACTTTCTATTGCCAACCTTGGAGCGAAACCAATAAGGGAGAACTTGGCGTACCTTTGCGCTTAGGGCTTTCTTTCGATGAAGGTGTCAGTCGTGGAACGCTTGAGCAAACTTACGCACAAATCTTCTCAGATTTGCAAGCAAGTGAAGAACACGCCATCCATGATGCCGTACCTTCCATCCCATGGAGAGTATCCAAATGTGCCATCAATGCACTCTATGCGCGCATCTACTTGGCAAGAGGCGAGTTCGACCAGGCACTCAGCTATGCCAACAAGGCATTACAGAAAGCCCCAGAACTTTACGACTACAACCAGTTCACCTGGCAAAGTCCAGCTCCAAAATACTCAGCTACAGACTTTTGGCCTGCTATGGAACTGAAAGTTTGTGAGACCAACAACTGGAATGAAAACAAAATCCTCTACAACTATTCAGAGTGGATTTACCCAGACTTTGCCAGCGTTCGTACCCAGATGGCATATCCATCAACAAGTTTGATCAACTTGTATGACCACGACAACGACCTCCGTTTCAGATACTTCTACGTAGAGCATGGAACTAGACGTATGTCAAACATCAAATACGATTGGTATCGCTATAACCCATGGGATGATGGTCGCTATCTAAATTCAGGACTGACCACGGCAGAAGTTTTGCTCATTAAGGCTGAATGCCAGGTTCGCCTGGGGCAATGGCAAGAAGGCTTAGCCACCTTGACACCATTGCGCAAAGCACGCTTCGAGGCAGCCACCTCAACTGCTCTGACTGCCAATAACCAAGCAGAGGCTTTGCAACAAGTTTTGGAAGAACGCCACAGAGAGTTGCCATTCTACTTCCGATTTGGCGACATCAAGCGTTTTGCCGTCACTTCCGACACCAGCGACGATGTAACCGTGACACGTGATTTCTATGACATGACTGTGACAAAGGTCAATACCGGCAGTCAAAAGACCTATACCATCCCAGGTAGCAGCAAGTGCTGGGCTATGCCTATCTATCAAACAGAGATTACCTCGTCAAAGGGAGCCATTGAGCAAAACCCAGAATAAAAGACAACTAACAATTTAACAATATGAGAAAGAACATTATTTCACTCTTTGTATTAGCAATCTGCCTACTTTCCACAGTAGGCAGCATTGCCAAACAAAAGCAGATGAAGCTTCGTGTCCTCTATTTGGGAGGTCAAGTAGATTGGACACATGGTGAGTTTGGCTCAGAAGACCATTACAAGACCCAAGAAGATTATCAGAAGGCTCAAATAGAGCGCATGAATGCCTTTGGCGACTTGCTGCGCACCTATTTCACCACGGTAAAGACAATGCCTGCAAGTGAATGGAAGCCCGAGTTGAGCAATGGTTATGATGTGACCATCTTTGATGGCACACCTCCTGTACTCAAAGAAACTGCAAAAGAATATGTGTTTAATGGCAAGGCCAGCACCATGAAAATCAAGCATTATCTTCCAGAAGACTTTGCTTGTCCAAGCATTACCATCGCTAGCATAGGCAATAAAATTGGTCAGCCATACGGATGCAAGAACGACTGGTTGTGTCTTTGCTTGGATGCAAACGCTCATGGCATGAACCTCCAGCACCCTATTTTCAAGGGGCCCTTCAAGACTCATCTTACCTTGAAGAAACAACCAACCCCTGCAGATGCCATGCACTATGGTTATTTCCAGGATTGGAATGTACCTGATTCTGTAATGATGTGGGAAGTAAATACCAAGGGATATATGACCACCAAAGGATTCAACATCGGTATGGTGTCACGTCCTTGGGGCTATATGGACTCGCCAGACTGCGAGGCCATCTCTAGTGGTGTTTGCGCCAAGACCATTGACGCGGTGGCGTTAGGCCGTCACGCCAACTTCTTCACTTGGGGTTTCGTTGGTTCACCACTTTATATGACTAACGAAGCTAAAGTGGTCTTTGCAAATGTCGTGGCATATATGTCAAAATATCGTGGCACACCTCTTGTCAGAAAATATATCGATCGCATCGCTACACGTGAATACATCAAGGAAGTAAAATATTGCTGTACCCGAAAATACGTAGAGGAAAGAGCCATCAGCGACAAGGCTTTCTACGAAGAACTCTTAAAAATCGGCAAAGAAGCCCGTGCCAAGAAAGCAAAGGGAGAACAACTCACGAATCAAGAGAAAATGTATGTCGATTATACCGAGAACGATATCCCTAAGCCCAAGAACTATGCAGAGACCATGCAGGAAAATCATCCTGAGCTTTATGCACTGTTTGGAGATGACGAAGCAAAATATCTCGCATATTATGACGAAAATGCCCCATATTTCTATGGTGGTCAAGGCAGTTACAATCTGTTTATAGATACAGATGCCAAAACATGGCAAATTCCTAACAATGATAAGCGATTGATAGAAAAAGCGATTTCTTGTTTGGAGACGAACACCGAAGTAGAAAGAGCCAACCGCATTTTGGAGCGATATACCCTCTGCGATTTCAAGACTCCTGCAGAATGGCGCAAGTGGTACAACACCTACAAGGACAAGATGTTCTTCACCGAAAGTGGCGGATGGCATTTCATGGTGAACGACAAGAATGCTCCTGGCAACGACTATACCGTAGCCAAGAAAAGAGAGGCAAAGGAAAATTCTGCCAATAATTTTATGAATCAAGCAGAAGTAAACCACGATAATCCTTTGGCTATCAATGCTCATATTGAAAAACTCGACTGGGGAGGATTCGATATTGTATTCGACCTCAAACTCATGGATGGCTATCACGTATATCGCACTGTCGATGAAAGCGACCCTTATATACCCATGAAGATAACATTCTCCTTGCCAGAAGGAGCCGTTCTTGGCGATGCCTATTATCCTGTCACAAAACCTTTTGTCAAAGACGGAACTACGATTTATGAGGGCAAAACTACCATCAGACAAAATGTAAAACTCCAGGCATTGCCTGCCACCATCAAATGCAACATTGAATGTCAGTGCTGCGATGCCAATGTCTGTATGCCTCCTTACTCTAAGGATTTTACACTCGAAGTTAAATAAAAAAACGAAATAAAATGAAAAGATATATTTCAAGACTTGTATTTGGAGCAGTCTTGCTGACTAGTGCCCTATCCGCACATGCCCAAGTGTCTCTCAAAGGACAGTTGAAGGATTTGAACACGGACACCATCATTGTATCAACAACAGATGCCAAACTAGAAAAAGGAACTCGTGACACCCTCGTCATCAAGAATGGCAAGATTTCACTTTCCTACCCTACCACCAATCTCCTTCACGTCAAGATTATTGAAAAACCAAAGATTGGCAGACGCACAGGTGATGGCTTTGACTTTTACCTCTTACCAGGAAAACCTATGACCATCAATGGCTCCAAGTTTGATTATACCATCAAAGGCTGTGATATTTACAAGAAAATAGAAGCCTATCAAAAAGGTGTTGCTCCACTTGAAAAGCAGCTTTATGATGTTATTGAACCTTATAACAAGGAAATTGCTACCGCCAAGACACCAGAGGAAAGACTGGCATGCTACGCCAAACATGGTTCATCTATCAAGAAGGCTCTGGCTGAAATCAGAAAGCACAACCTCGACTTCATCAAGGCGAATCCAGACAACGAGGCTTCTTGCATCGCCCTCTGCAACATAGAGAACTTCTATGAAGGTTTTGATGTAATGACTGAGAGAATCAAGGCAAGTGAATGGGCTTTAGCATACAAATACCCCAAACAGAGTGCAGACCACAAAAAACAACGAGAAGAACAAGAAAAAGTAGTAGCTGAAGGCAAAATGGCACCAAACTTCACCTTGAAGGATATCAACGGCAACGACTTCACGCTATCTAGTTTGCGAGGCAAATATGTCGTTCTCGACTTCTGGGGGTCATGGTGCGGCTGGTGCATTAAGGCACTTCCAAAACTAAAGGAATGCTATGCCAAGCACAAGGACTCAGGAAAACTTGAGTTTATCAGCATTGATTGCAGAGATACAGAGGCTAAATGGAAAGCTGCTGTAGAAAAGCACAATATGACTTGGATTCAAGTGAAGAACGAGGATAAAGACAAGATTCCTGACCTCTATGCCGTCCCTGGCTATCCTACATTTGTCATCATCGATCCTGAAGGAAAGATTATCAAGCGTTTCGTTGGTGAAGAACCAGAAATGTACACCTTCATAGACTCTCTCTTTTCATAAATTGCCAATATCATCGGCATTCATATCAAGGGGTATGCCATCTTTCCGGCATCCCCCTTTTTGCATATTATACACAACTATAACTATTTTCAGTAGTTAGAATATTCACTCTCCCACCAACCATTGCAAGGCATTAATTCTCTTGATGCCATCGTAATCGGCGGTAGGGTCGTCATCGAGGGTCAGAATATACTTCGGATATTGGTCGTTGATTTGTTGGAGCGAGGCAAGTTCCCTATTTAGGGTAGCCTCATCTCTTACCGTAGCTGCTACTTGATAATAGACAATACCATCCTCATCCATCGCCACAAAATCGACCTCCAGCGCATCCATCTTTCCAATATATACTTTCTTTTGACGATGCAGAAGCTCCAAATAGACGATGTTCTCCAATATGCGCCCTGCATCAAACGAACGAGAGCCCAAGAGCATTCTTCTCAAACCAATATCCACCAAATAGTATTTACCAAGAGTCTTAAGCAATTGCTTCCCCTTGATGTTGAAACGTTTGGCTTCATACACAAAAAAAGTCTCACAAAGGGCAGATAGATAGCGTTCTACCGTTTTCTGATCTATCTTCCTACCATCTGCGGTCATGATGTCAGCTATTCGTTTGGTAGAAAGAATATTTCCGATATTATCTGCCACAAAACGAATCACACTCTCCAGCATCATCACGTCTGGCAACTTTTTTCGAGCCATGATGTCTTTCACCACGATGGTATTATATACTCCGTTCAGATAATCGCTGATTTCAGAAGAGCTATCTAAATCGAGCGTATATGGAAAACTACTCTTGCTGATATATTCCATATAAGCTTGCGATAAGTTGGCAGTGCCTCCGATGCCATCTACATACTCCCTAAAAGAAAGAGGCAACATAGCAATCTCCACATATCTACCAGAGAGGTATGTGGCAATTTCGCTCGACAACATATAGGCGTTTGAACCAGTAATATAGAGATCGACCGTTGACTTGAGATTGAGGCTATTGATGATGTCCGGGAAATCCTTGACATGCTGTATCTCATCAAAAAAGATGTAGGTCATTCTGTCTGTTTGAATCAGGGGTTTGATATAAGCATACAGGTTCTTTGGGTCTCGCAACTCATAGTAGTCGTAATCTTCAAAGTTGAGATACACGATTTGCTCTTGCAAAACACCATGTTGCAAGAGCCAGTCGCGATATATCTCCATGATTGTAGATTTACCGCAACGGCGAATACCTGTTATCACTTTTATCAGATTCTTGTCCTTGAAAGCGATCAATTTACTGAGATAAGTTTGTCGTTCTATCCTTTTCATCTTTCATCTTCTCTTTTTACGCTGCGAAGATACATTTTTTCTAGGACAATCCATCCTAAAAGTAGTGTTTTTTAGAAAGTTTTAGGATAAATCGTCCTAAAACTTTCTATTTTCGGATACTTTTAGGATAATCCATCCTAAAACTTTTTCCAATTTATTTACAGGACGATTGTTGTTTCAAATGCATCCACATGAAGCCAATCATCTACCGATTGCCGTTAATCTATTATAAATAACAAAAGCAGTACTTGTAGAAGTAATACTTTTTTCTTATCTTTGCACCATTATTGAATCTACGTTACGTAAAACTCATAATGATGTAAATACTTATGGTACAAACGAATCCTTTTATCATCGAAAGCTACCTGTCACCAGAATACTTCTGCGACAGAGTAGAAGAAACGGCATTGCTCACCCGCCATCTCACCAACCGATGCAATGTGGCACTGATAGCACCTAGACGCTTGGGCAAATCGGGGCTTATCCACAACTGCTTCCAACAAAAAGAGATACGTGAGCTGTATCATTGCATTTACATTGACATCTACGACATATTCTATGGACTTAAAAGGAATCTACACAGCCAATGCCAATCGCTATTGCGATGCGGAGGCACTCTATCAGAGATGCGGCAAGAGCGGAGTGCTCCTGCCTAAGATAAGTTTGGGATTCTGGCACAACTTCGGAGGCGTTGACCCTTACGAGCGAAGCCGTGCCATCACCCATTATGCCTTCGACCATGGCATCACCCACTTCGACCTCGCCAACAATTATGGTCCTCCATACGGCAGCGCCGAAGAAACGATGGGCAGACTGATGCAAGACGACTTCCGTCCTTACAGAGACGAACTCTTCATTGCCACCAAGGCGGGTTACGACATGTGGGAAGGTCCGTACGGCAACTGGGGCTCTCGCAAATATCTCATGGCAAGCCTTGACCAAAGCCTCAAGCGCATGAACCTCGACTACGTGGACCTCTTCTATAGTCATCGTTACGACCCCAACACACCGCTCGAAGAGACCTTGCAAGCGATGGTTGACATTGTGAAGCAAGGTAAGGCACTCTATCTGGGCATTAGTCGATGGCCTTTGGAGGCATTGAAGTTTGCCGACAAGTATCTGAAGGAGCGTGACGTGCCATTGCTCATCTACCAAGATCGCCTCAATATGCTCGACCGTGCGCCACAAGAGGAGGGCATCCTCGACTATTGCGCCGAGAATGGCATCGGTTTCATCTCCTTCTCTCCTCTAGCACAAGGTCTGCTCACTGACCGCTATCTCCATGGCATCCCATCGGATAGCCGCATGGCAAAGGAGCATTTCTTGAAGCATAGCGCCTTGACTCCGGAACTCCTGGAGAAACTGAAAGAATGGAATGAGCAAGCTGGCAATCGAGACGAAACCCTTGCCGAAATGGCCCTAGCCTGGATTCTCCATCAGAAAGGCGTGACCAGCGTGCTGGTGGGAGCCAGTTCCACGGCACAACTCGAAAAGAATATGAAATGTATTCATGCAGAAGCATTCTGATGAATACCCTCAAATATAAACCGCCGTTTATATAAATGGCGGTTTATATTTGTATATGGATAGCCATCTACAGCCAGTAAATAGTTAATTAGTAAAAAAGTTTTTAGTAAAAGAGTTCTTACTAGAAACCGAAGAATGTCATTTTCAAATAACATTTCGTATCTTTGCACCCAAATCATAATAGTTAAGAGTATGGAAATAGAGGACTTGTACATCAACTCAGATCGTCTGATAGCCAATATCGACCTAACACATAAGCGCTATCTGTATTATACGATAAATTGGAATCATCGCATGGAATGCATCGCCATTTCCAACGTCCATTCATATACCGGCTGGATTTTTATTTTCATTCCTTTTTCTTCCACTTCATTATATTCATGGTCGGTGAGGAGCAAAAGATTCTCGCAATGAGTGACACGATGAGCCAAGAGCAATCCCTCTATCTCTCGCTTGCGAGTCTTCGGCGAAGAAATGTCGAAAGACACTTGGATGGCTTGCAAAACCTTATTACCTTGGCAGACTACAAAGTCGCACTCGCCCGACCGCTCACGGAGATAATAGATGTCATAACCCTTTGGCTTATAGGTTCTGATGAGTTGAAGAAACACTACTGCCTCCAATCGCCAACCAAGGTTGTCGCCCACAAAAGCATTGTCTCGCTGGTTCAGCAATGCCACATCTATAGGATATATCTTCTCTTGCGTAACTCGCAACCTGCTCTTGCTAGAGAACTTCTGAACACCCACCAATAAATAGGCTTGCTTCATATAATTGATGTAATTCTTGATGGTATGCTCTGATTTCACACCCAACATCGCAGACAAATCAGAAGTAGCCACAATGGTAGGCACTATATTGAGCAAATGATTTGCCAATTGCTCGAACGCCGACTTATAGTTGATGCTGAAACGCTGTTCTATGTCTCTCCGTAAGATATTGTCCACCAAGTCTTTCACATAAGTAGAATGTTCTTCTATCGCCAACAGCTCTGGAAAGCCACCTTGTCGTAAATAGGTATCAAACGCAGCTCTTCTGAACGCCTCTTTCTTGGTTGTCATGCCAGAGACAGCTACATCCGTCATCATGCAGTATTCATAAAACGAAAAAGGATATAAAACAATCTCCTTGTTGCGCCCTGAAAGATGAGTAGCCAAATCACTGCTCAAAAGTTTGGCATTGGAACCAGTGACGATCACATACATCTTCTTGCGCAACATCCGATTTACAAATAGATGCCAACCCTCAACGTTCTGTATCTCATCCAAGAAAAGATAGTTGAAATCGCCATATATCTTGTACAATACTTCCAAGACATCATTCAGGTCTTCTGCCTCCACATGAGCCAAGCCTTCGTCATCGAAATCGACATAAGCATACTTGACACCGGCTTTTTCCAGTGCTTGAAAGCATAATGTCGATTTACCACTTCGACGTACACCGACGACAACCTGGGCTTGGGTACTATTCAAATCTATCATCGATTCTTCTGGTCGATGACACAGTTTATCAGTCCTTCGTATCTCCAATTCTTCTTGCTGGTCGGACAGGATACGCTCTAAGTTTCTCTTATCTAGCATAATAACTCATTTTTATTTGGCGACAAAGATAAGAAAAACTTTCGAACATTGCCTTATTTTGCAAGTTTTTAACTCTCTAGATTGCGCTATTTTACAGATTTTCGAGGTTTTCATTGCCTTATTTTACAGATTTCAGTAGTTTCCATTGCCTTATTTTGCAAAAACAAAGCACAACTTCAACCTACGAACTGGCACTTTTCCAAGATTTCAAACGACTATACGGAACATTTCCTAAACGTAGTTAGATATTCGAATATAAGAGGCAAGCCTTACTTTTTTAATCATTAATTTGCACGTTTCAAAAAAAATATCTATTTTTGCAAAAAATAAAATAGGAGAATGGATACAATTATCATAGGACAAGGATATAATCTCAAAGAAGACACTTCTGTTGGAAAAGAACTGATAGAGCAGTTTGAATCCAATAGATACCAATCTTTTACTTGTTTGGTAGCTTTTGCCAGCTATGGAGGAATCTCAGCTCTGACACCCTATATCAAGAAAGCGAAAGACAAGGGAGTGCAGATAAAAGTCATCCTTGGTGTGGATCAGAAGGGTACCTCAAAGGAAGCACTGGAGGAAGTCTTGTCTTGGGAGGTAGATTCCAAGATATACCACACCCAATCCGTAACTATCTTCCACCCGAAAGTCTATTTATTCGAGAATGAGGACATATTCACCATGATAGTCGGCTCAAATAACTTAACAGAGATGGGATTGGTGAAGAATGTAGAATGCTCCTTATTGATCAAAGACATTAAAAGCAATCCTGTTCACGCAAAGTTTTATGAATATTGGAACTCCATTCTTGATGGAACAGAAGTCAACTTATACACAATAACCCAACAGTTGATAGACGATTTGTTCAAAGATGGCATCATCACCTCTGAGCAAGATAGAAGTTCAAGATATGATGATGGAAGGGACGATGTTAAGAAGACCAAAACTTTATCCTTCAAAAAAGGGAAAATTCAACATCTGCCAGAAGGATTCACGCCCAAACGCCTTGTGAAAGTCAAGAAACAGACCGCGACAAGTGATGCTGACCACAAAGAGATAGAGGAAGAATCCATTCACATTGGAAACGAAGTCTTGATAGCAGAAATTGGTGGTGGTGACAGATGGAAACAGGTGAATTTTCCCATCAAAATCTTCGAGAACTTCTTTGGAGCACAGCGAGGAGACAACACATATACCATACAACTCCAAAACATCACAAAAGATGGCGCTTTAGGGGATATTATGAAACGCCCTTCCATCACCGTAAAGAGCAATAATTATCGGTTTGAACTATCCTGTGAAGAAACTCACCAACCATATCCCACCGACGGCAATCGCCCAATAGGTATCTATGTGAAAATGTCAGATACCAAATTCCTCTATAGAGTGTTAATGCCTGGATATGAGGCTTACCAGAGGATAAAAGATTATCTTTATCGTGAGGCAGAAGTTTCAAGGGCAGGAGAATTGAAGAGAAAGATTGTTCACGTGGAAGCCATTCATGCTTTATACCCAGATTGGGTGATTTAGCAGTCGCTTCGTGATTTATGCAAGAAATGAAAGATATAGTAAGTAATCATATAAGTTGCAATAAGTATAATTTTAGAACATTAAACTACTTGGGAAGCAAGCTCAGGCTCTTGGATTTCATAGAGGAGAATGTACATCATGTTACTGGCAGAAATCTAGGAGTTTGCGATTTGTTTGCTGGCACTGGGTGTGTCTCCTATCGCCTGTCTCAAAGTTACCCGATTTACACTTGCGACATACAAGAATATTCCGAGGTGATATGCAATGCGCTGCTAGGAGAGCACAATGTGCCAAAAACTTTGGTGGAAATGGTTTTGGACGCAGCCAAATCAGATTTGGCAAATACTCTATCAGGAGCTTTTGAACCTTTGGTTCAGAAAGAAGAATGCGCCATCAAAGATTGCAATCTTGAAGTATTGAGCGCAGTGATAGAAAATGGGTCGGTGGAAGTGTTTACTTTAGAGCCGAAGCCTTCTGTGATAGAGACAGAATTACTTTCGACTTATTCCAATCTGAAAAAATCAGGTCTGCTTGACAAAAAGTCTTTGATAAGCAGATATTATGGCGGTGTATATTTCTCTTATAGGCAAGCTGTATATATTGACGTTTTCTTGGAAGCGATAGAAAAGAACGTTCCTTTGGAATTCAAGAATTTGTTTTTGGCAGCACTCTTGAGTACAGCCAGCGACTTGGCCAATACCGTGGGCAAACATTTTGCCCAGCCACTGAAGGCGCGGGATTCTAAAGGTCATATCAAAAAGACTGTATATAACAAGGCACTTGCAAACAAGACGGTTGATGTCGTTTCACTATATGAGAAATGGCTGAGGAAATATATAGACTTGCCACAAAGCAATTTTAAGAATGTCGTATTCAAGGGAGATTACTTGGATTGTTTACGCACTCTGCCTGATAGCGTTAAGACGGTCTATGCAGACCCTCCTTACACAAGAGACCATTATAGCCGTTTCTATCATGTGTTGGAGACGATGACATTGAGGGACAACCCTACCTTATCTACCGTTGCCATCCATGGAGAAGTACACATCAGCAATGGGATTTATCGTTCCGACAGATACCAATCACCTTTTTGCATCAAGAGCCAGGCTCCTGTAGCCTTTAGGGAGATGTTTGAAATGGTTTCAGCATCCAAGCGTAACCTGTTGCTGTCCTACTCCCCTTATGACGTAACCAAAAAGTCGCATCCTCGTGTCGTGACTTTAGAACAGCTATCGGCTATGGCAAAAGAATATTTTAATCAGGTGGAGATTGTTTCCGCAGGTCATTTTTCACACAACAAGCTCAATTCTTCTGAGCATTTCTTGGAAGCCTCAGATGAGGCAGAAGTACTTGTGGTTTGCAAATAACAATATAAAGTGCAAATGAACGATAAGTTTATATACGACAGTCACCTTTCTTTGGGCACGGAAAATTCCAAGAACATTCTAATAAAAGGTGACAACTTGAAAGTTTTGCCGGAATTGTTACCCAACTTTTCTGGTAAGGTCAGATGTATCTACATAGACCCTCCCTATAACAATGGAGACGTATATCATTATTATAATGACAATGAGACACAAGACAGCTGGCTAGAAAGCATGAGGCGTACATTACGCCTGTTACGACGCTTTTTGACAGAAGATGGAAGCATTTGGATATCCATTGATGACAGCGAGATGGCTTACCTGAAAGTCGAGTCTGACAAGATTTTTGGACGAGAAAACTTTGTCGCCACCATCATTTGGCAGCAACGCAAAACGAGGGAAAACAGAGCCGTATTCTCTTGTAATCATGAATATGTCTTGGTCTATGCCAAAAAGTACAAGTCCTTTAAGCAGAATCGCAACCTTCTTCCTGTGGATGAGGCTTTTATTAAAGAGAAATATAAAAATCCAGACAATGACCCGAGAGGACCTTGGCAGTCGATTACTGCCAGTGTCCAGGCAGGTCATGCCGTACCTTCACAATTCTACACCATCACTTCGCCTGCGGGCATAGAATACGACCCTCCCAAAGGTCGCTGTTGGGTCTATAACGAGGAACGAATGCTGAAGGAAATTGCTGAAAACAACATTTGGTTTGGTACTGAAGGTAAAAATACACCAAGAATCAAGAAATTCCTCGCAAACGCTAAAATTGGACTTACTCCTCAAACCTTATGGGAAGGCGACCTAGTAGGAACGACTGATACGGCAAAAAAGCATCTGTTGGCATTGTTTCCTCATGTCAGTAAGGTCTTTGACACCCCCAAGCCTGAAGGATTGGTAAAGCAAATCTTAGACATTGCCACCGCCGAGGGGGATTATGTCCTTGACTGTTTTTTGGGTTCTGGCACGACAATGGCCGTGGCTCACAAGATGAAACGCCATTACATAGGCGTGGAAATGGGAGAACAGATGAGTGAACTTGTTGTTGATAGATTGCACAAGGTGATTGATGGTGAGAAAGGCGGCATCTCTTGTGATGTGAATTGGACTGGCGGTGGTGACTTCGCTTTCTTCAACTTTATCGCACAACAGGAAATACAGGGACAAGAACTCAACTTTTTGGAGGTACAAAAGATATATCCCGATATTATCGTAGAAAACAAGTTTGACGAAAATGCTATTTTCGACTCTAAAGGAAAATTGCTACTTTCAAATTTGGACTACAACAGAAATTGCTTGGTAAGCTTTGTAAAAAGCGATAATTTTGAGCATTTCCTTGACCAGTCGGCAAAGATATATTATACAGGGAAGTCTTTCCCTTCCACTATCGCATTAAACAAGCTCTATTATTTTATGCCTTACTTGAAAGGCAATGGCGTAAGAGACCTCTATTTTGTGAGAATTGCCAGAATTGGCTCTAGAAAGGAAGGACAAAAAGACAATGACCCGAATGATCTACGACTAGTCTTTGAGATTGAGTTTATCGGTCAAATGTTTAACGCCTATCAAATGATAGAATTACCGATATGGCACACTTTTAACGATGGGAAGTTGGGGGAAATCGTTAGATTGTGCAAAGAAAAAGTCCCCCAAAGCATCACTTAGCATAATGCTTTGGGAATAACAGAACATAGGAAACAGCAGCCACTGGGTTCTCAAAGAGGAGAAAGCCCTTATCTCTCCACTAGCACCTCCACCTCCTCATAGCCATCAAAGCCGATGCTCATGTCGGCACCATTCTGCTCGAAGATGGCAAGGAGGCGTTGTTGCATCTCTGGCTCGATGAGAATCTCGCCATTCCGAGCCTTGTAGAAACGACGCTGGGTGTAAGGAGTGCGAGTGTAGAAATAATGGGCATTGCCCGAAGGGATGGAATTGTAGATGCGACGGAAGCCCCTTGCCCACTTCTGGCGTTCGGCAACGAGATGATAAGGACAGCTTTCGCCCTCCAAATTCATGCGCTTTGCATTGAGCACCTCAAAGGTGTCGTCTTCAGCAAGCGACTTGACATACTGCGCATAACGGGCGCAAGTGTTACTACGTGTGCAGGATGCCATAGGGCAAACTACACTGGATGGAATGTACTTCATACGATTCTTTTTTTGATTTTATTATTTACGAATGATAGTTTCATAGAACTAGGGAAGAAAAGGTTGGAGCTGAGTTTCAATCATCTATGCTTCGAGAGTTAGGACTTGTATCTCTAAGAGATAGGCGATGTATCTCCGAGAGTTGTTCTGTCGCAAGCCTAGGTTCAGACTTGTGCCTAACTAGAGCAACTTTTTGCCCTCTACGAGGGCAGTTTTGCGCCCTAGTCAGGCAGTTTTCCAGACCTAGGCAAGCACTAGAAAGACATGCTGAGAATCAAGCAGCCAAGGTATTGACCAACTGATAAGCCTGCCCCAACCGAGTATGCTTACTCTTGCATCCCATAAACTTGAGAGTCTGCCCTATCTTGATTTTCATGCTCATGTTGGGCAGTAGCATTGGATACTGCCCATGGAGCACGTCATACACCTCGGAGCAGCTCATCCACTTTGCCTCCTCATCCTCCTCTGGCACACGGAAGCAAGTCTTGACCATCGTCTCCAAGTCATCTGTCTTGAAGAAAGCCAGATTGCGCTCCTGCAAGCGAGCCACCTCGTCATTGGAGAACCAATAAGGTATCTGCTTATCCCTCAGCTCATACACTACTTGCGCATAGAGCTGGTCGTAATAGACGACCGAGGCGTTGTCTATATAACGACCGGCAGGGATGTGAATACAGATATATCGGCGACTTCCCGTAGGGTCGCAGAGCGGATGCTCGTCGTTGGTGGTTGCCAGGAAGGAGGCATAACGAGGACGATCAGCCTGCGCCTTGCCGAAGATGGGACGACCGTTCACCTTCACCTTGGAGAGTATTTGCTTGAGCTTACCCTGCTGGGATGGTCCCATGTTGGCAAACTCATCTATGTTGACATAGAGGTTGTGGGTGAGGGCCATCTCGGCATCAAACTTGTTGGCGAAGTTGATGTGGTCGAGGAAATACTGACGCAAATGCTCTGGCAAGAGGCGGTTGGCAAAGGTGCTCTTGCCGCACCCCTGTTGACCGATGAGCACAGGCACTACCTCATTGCCGTGCAGTGCATCCATCTGGAGCCAGTGGGCCACCGCCGAGCGAAGCCAGATAGCACACCACGCCAGTTGTTCAGTGGTCAGCCCTGGGATTCTTCCGAAGAATTCTGCGACATAGTTCTTGCCATCCCACTTGGGCAAGCCCCTGAGATACGACTTGATGGGGTCGAAGTCGGGGATGGCATCCGAGCCGATGTACTCCTCGATGTCCTGTCGAGGAGACTTCTTGCCTCCCACTCCCATTTTCTTGGCGGTGCGGACGATGGAGTTCACCTTCTCCTTGGTCAACACCTCCCACTTTAGGTCGCCATCTTGAAGAGAGGTCTCTCCATTCTCTGCATTTGAAGAAGCCTCATCGTTAGGAGTCTCTTCCTCGCTCAGCAAGACAGCCATTTCGGTCTTGCCGCTGAGCAAGTTGCGTCGGAAGGCATAATGCTCTTCCATGAAGCTCTCTACCATGTAGATAGCAGATTCGTTACCAGTCATCATCAAGGATGACTTCTCATTTACATTTTTTGTTTTTTCCATAATCATTAATTTTTAAATATTAAATAAACAATGTATCAGTACTTGCCAAATCATCTCGCCTACCCTTACAGGGTGAAGGGCGGTGAAGAGTGGTGAAGAGTGCGTTTCCTCTCTTCACGTCACAACTTGTTGCATATCAAGCTTATACACCATATCCGTGAAGAGTGAAGAGATTTTCACTCATCGCATTCGTTTTTTTCGACGATGCAAAGATAGTGCAAACGAGTGCAGCTTTTCTGTTTGCAAAGATACAAAATAGAAGGGTCAGTTTGCAAGTTTTCCCCGTTACAGGGAACGTTTCGGGGGAAAAACAGGGAAAAAATCGGGGGTAACAGGGAAAAAAACAGGGAAAAAACAGGAGAATAGGACTAAGAAACCAAAAAAACGTCCACTTACCAAAAATGTTGTTTGCAATATATATACATTGCCTTGATCTGACCGTTGAAGTCAAAAACTGGCAAAGATATTACCGTAGATGTAGCCTTTATCGTTTCGCTATCCGATGGTGAACTCTCGCGAGTTACAATTTTCATAGCAAGTGTTAAACTATAATAATTATTAACCTTTTGAGGTTCAAACATTTGGAATTATAGTTGAGAAAGATTATCTTTGTGAACTATAATTTTAAAAGAAGGCAATTATGGAGTTCAAGAAGCTGATAGATAGGAAGAACGAATTAGACAGAATCACGAAATCACTCAAGAGAGAAGACACTCAGTTTGTCGTAGTCTATGGACGACGTAGAATAGGAAAATCTACGTTGCTCAAACATATTGTCAACACCCAAGAGAACGCCATTTATTTTCTGAGCGACACTTCATCGGAAACTGTTCAACGAGCAGCTTTCTCCAAATCGGCATCCGCCGTCATTGACGGATTTGACAAGGCAATCTATCCAGACTGGGAAACATTTTTCCGAAGTCTCAACCAGCAATTGACCAGTCGCACATTGGTTTGCATCGATGAGTTTCCTTATCTCGTAAAGAGTTGCGAAGCATTACCTTCCATTATCCAAAAACTCTTGAATGAGAAAAACTTGAAGTTTGACTTAATCTTGTGTGGCTCTTCCCAGCAACTGATGCATGGATATGTACTCAACAAGCAATCTCCTCTCTATGGTCTTGCCAATGAAATCATCAAAATGCAACCCATTCCGTTCCGATATATAGGAGTGGCATTGGAGTGTGATGCCGTGCAAGCAGTCAAAGAATTTGCGATATGGGGCGGTGTGCCTCGTTATTGGGAAGTACGTAGGGACTATTCAGATACAGAAACGGCTATTCGTAAAGTTTTGCTCGATCCCCAGGGTGTTTTGATAGAAGAACCCCAACGCTTGCTCAGGGATGACATGAGAGATACAATCCAAGCCACCTCGCTCTTGACAATTATCGGAAATGGAGCCAACAAGCCATCTGAAATCGCATCAAGAGTCGGGAAGGACACGAGTGCCATATCCGAGCCACTAGCCAAACTTTGCGATTTGGGATACGTCTGCCGAGAAGTTCCTTTTGGCGAAAATCCCAAGAAGAGCAAGAAAGGTCTTTACCATATCAACGACTCGTTGCTTCGCTTCCATTATCAATTCATTATGCCTTATCGCTCGCTATTGGAATTGGGGAAAATTGACACCGTGATGGAGGTTGTCAACAGTCAGTTACCACAATTCGTAGGTTATTGCTGGGAACTGTTGTGCCGCAACTATGTCAGTGGCAACATCATAGATGGCATCATCTACAACTTAGCTTCTCGTTGGTGGGGAAAGATTTTTCCACCAGATTGCAAGGAGGGAAAGATGATTGAACTGGATGTGGTCGCAGAGTCTCTCGACAAAAAACATATTCTGATCGGAGAGTGCAAATGGACGCATGACAATGATGCCGACAGACTGATGGACGTATTGGCAGAGAAAGCGAAATATCTACCATTCATTAAAAAAGGGCAAGAAGTACATTTGGTCTTGTTCTTGAAAGAATCTCCTCGCAAAATGACCAAAGAAATGAAGATCATCTTGCCAGAAGATGTTATCAAGGCATGATTATCCAAAACAAATTATCAAAAAAGAATAATTTGTTTTGGATAATAGAATAAAAGTATTATCTTTGCACCAAAAAGCATCAGAGATATGACCATCAACATCAACCCTTTCATCGTATCAGGTACGATTCCAAAGCCCTATTTCTGCGACCGTGTCAAAGAGACGGAAGTGCTCAATATAGCCATACAAAACCAAATGAACGTAGTTATTACCTCACCTCGAAGAATGGGTAAGACTGCTTTGGTTGACTTCGTATTCCACCAAGAAAGCATCGAGGACCACTACTTCACCATCAATGTAGATATTCTCCACACCACTTGTTTCAAGGAATTCATCTACACACTTGGCACAGCCATCTATGACAAGATAGCCTCCAAGAGCGACAAGATGAGAAGGCTGTTTATCTCGACACTCCGTTCACTTTCCGCCAGCTTTGGCTATGACCCAGTGCAGAACACGCCTACTTTCGACATCAAATTAGGCGATATCAACTTGCCGGAATATACCATCAAGGAGATATTCGAGTTCATCGACCAGGCCAGCAAACGATGTCTGATTGTCATAGATGAATTTCAACAGATCATCAAGTATCCTGAGAAAAACATAGAAGCTATTCTACGCTCGTATATCCAGAAGACAAGCAATGCCAACTTTGTGTTTGCAGGAAGCCAACGTACGATATTGGAGGAAATGTTTCAGTCTTCACGCCGCCCCTTCTTCCAAAGTGCGAAGTTGATGCAGTTGGAAGCCATCGAGTTACCCATCTATACGTCATTTGCCATAGGTCATTTCAAGGATGCCAACAAGGACATTCTTCCTGAAGCTATCGAGAAGGCATACACCACTTTCCATGGTGTAACCCTGTATATCCAGCGCATCTTGAAGGATGCCTATGCGCTGACTCCACAAGGCGAGACCTGCGACATGTCGCTCATCGACCAACTGATTAATGATTTTGTGGCAGAGAACGACTATCGCATCCGTGAGCTTCTAGCTTATATATCCGAGCCTCAAAAGGAGGTTTTGTATGCCATCCATGATGAAGGTGAGGTGAAGAGCATCTCTTCAGCCGCATTTACCAAGAAACATCGGCTCAAGTCACCGAGTGCCACACAGTCGGCAGTACAAAAACTGCTGGAGGATGATGTGTTGACTCGCAACGAGAAGATATATAGCATCGCCGATCCCCTACTTTCTATCTGGCTAGACAAGCACGTGAAGCTATAAAAAGGCACGGCCATCTATCCCAGATAGCCGTGCTTTTATTTTTAATAGGAATGTAGATTTATGAGGAGAAGAGCATGCGCTTCCTGAGAAACAGTTAATTTTTTATAATTTCCAACTAATTGTAAATCAAATATTTGGAATTATAGTTGAGAAAGATTATCTTTGTGAACTATAATTTAAAAATGGCAGAGATGGAGTTCAAGCAATTAATAGATAGAAAGAATGAATTTGACAGAATTACGACAGCGCTCAAAAGAGAAGATACGCAGTTTGTCGTAATCTATGGCCGACGCAGAATAGGAAAATCTACGTTGCTCAAACATATTGTCAACATAAAAGAGAACGCTATTTATTTCTTGAGCGACTCTTCATCAGAAACTATTCAACGAGCAGCTTTTGCAAAGTCTGTAGCTGCCGTTATTGATGGGTTCGACAAGGTAATCTATCCAGACTGGGAAACTCTTTTTCGAAGCATCAATCACCAATTGACCCATCGTACAGTGATTTGTATGGATGAGTTCCCCTATCTCGTAAAGAGTTGCGAAGCATTACCTTCCATTATCCAAAAACTCTTGAATGAGAAAAACTTGAAGTTTGATTTAATCTTATGTGGCTCTTCTCAGCAGCTGATGCATGGCTATGTGCTCAACAAGCAATCTCCACTCTATGGTCTTGCCAATGAAATCATCAAGATGCGACCCATTCCGTTCCAATATATAGGAATAGCAATGGAATGTGATGCCATACAAGCGGTGAAAGAGTTTGCTATATGGGGCGGTGTGCCTCGTTATTGGGAAGTACGTAGGGATTACCCGGACACAGAAACGGCTATTCGTAAAGTTTTGCTCGATTCACAGGGTGTTTTGATAGAAGAGCCCCAACGCTTGCTCAGGGATGACATGAGAGATACTGTTCAAGCGACCTCACTCTTGACAATCATTGGAAATGGAGCCAACAAACCGTCTGAAATCGCATCAAGAGTTGGAAAGGACACAAGTGCTATTTCCGAGCCACTAGCCAAACTTTGCGATTTGGGATACGTCTGTCGAGAAGTGCCATTTGGCGACAACCCAAAGAAAAGCAAGAAAGGGCTTTATCATATCAATGACTCATTGCTCCGTTTCCATTATCAATTCATCGTTCCTTATCGCTCTCTATTGGAATTGGGGAAGATTGATACCGTGATGGAGATTGTCAACAGTCAGTTGCCACAGTTCGAAGGCTATTGCTGGGAACTATTGTGTCGCAACTATGTGAGTGGAAACATCATAGATGGCATCGTTTACAACTTGGCTTCTCGCTGGTGGGGAAAGATCTTTCCCCCAGATTGCAAGGAAGGAAAAATGGTAGAATTAGACGTAGTCGCAGAGTCTATCGATAAAAAACATATCCTAATCGGAGAGTGCAAATGGACTCACGATGATGATGCCGACAGGCTGATGACCACATTGGCAGAAAAGGCAAAATATCTACCATTCATCAAAAAAGGACAAGAAGTCCATTTGGTCTTATTCTTGAAAGAATCTCCTCATAAGATGACTAAAGAAATGAAAATTATCTTGCCTGAAGATGTTATCAAGGCGTGATTAAAAAGGCACGGCCATCTATCCCAGATAGCCGTGCCACATATATTTTATAAAACGCTGTTGTTTTATAATATAGAGAGAGATTTATTATTTCTTTGCCTCTGTTTCCTTACCAGCTAGGCAATCCTCGATAGCTTGCTTGATTTTTTCACCTCTCAAATGCTTACGATAGATATTACCTTTCTTATCAAGCAAAATAAGGAATGGAATACCATTAAACTGATAAGTTTTCAAGACAGTCTTACCTGAATCAGGTGTCCAACCTTGTAGCCAAGGCATTTGCTCTTCTTTTAAAGCCTTTGTCCAAGCATCCTTTTTGGCATCAATAGACACACTAACAAATTGAATGCCTTTGTTTTTATATTCCTCATAGTATTTCTTTACATGAGGTATTTCCTTACGGCAAGGACCACACCAACTTGCCCAAAAATCAATCAAGGTGATTTTACCTTTTAGCTTATCTAGATGAATAGTCTTCCCCTTTTCATTTTGGAAAGTAAAATCAGGCGCAGGCATACCTTCTTTCACTCGATCACGCAAAACTTGTTGCTCGGCCTTTTGCTGACGATAGTTATCCACAACTAGTTTGCCCACTTCAGAAGAAGCAGCCAACTTATTCAATGCAGCCTCTACAAAATCTGTATTTTTCTTATCAGCATCAAGCAAGCTAATTGGAACAAGAGCACTTGATAACGTACCATTATTCTCTACGAGATACTTCATCCAAGCCATCTCATTTTCATTATCAGCCTCATACAAAGACATAGAAAGTGCTCTCTTGATACTATCATTCTCAATATTAGCTTTCCAGACATTCTGAGAGACGGCAATCATCGACTGATAATTACGATGCTCTGCAAAATTGACTAGATTCATCAGTTCATTCTTCTTTCCACCATTAATGCGAATGTAAGCAGGATTTTTGATGATGACCTTAGCCGTATCTTTTCCACGAAAATCTATATCTAAGTTCTCATCTTCCAACCATACGTTTACACTTTGCCAACGTCCACAATCAACGGTAGCAGAACCTGGTTTGTCAAAAGGCACTGTAATAGAATAAGTATTGTCTGCATTCAAAGGCACCTCAGCCAATACTTTTCTACCAGAAAAAAGTCGCTGATATACAGATACTTTAAAATCTTTATCAGCAAATTGCACCTTACCCTTAATGGTTACTGTACGTTGAGCTGAAACCGAACTTAAACATCCTATACATAATGATAGGAACAAAATAACAAACTTCTTCATATATATCTTATTAGAAATATTTTAATACAACATAAAACCCTAAAATACAAAACTGTACTTTAGGATTTTATATTATCTGGCAGTCTTAATCTGCATTATATGGCTCATAATTATCAGTATTGAGACTGATTCCCCATTGTGGATTATACTTGAGAATAGCATTATCAATATTCAAAGACTGATAATAAGCATCAGTAATGGCTTTGGAATATGTCTTAGCACCACACTTATGAGTTATCGTTGTCTTGCACCAAGGTTTACCGCTATCAAAAACATAACGCTTGAGATCAAGTGTACGCTGGATAGAAACCAAAGGTTGCTCTCTACGACGCTCATTCAAGATTTCCTCCAACAACTTGTCACCAGACAAAGATGCATCCTTTAAAGATGTGTCCTCACCAGAATAACGATACTTTCTCAAAATATTCAAATCTGCTAATGCTGCAGTTCTATCACCAGTTCTAGCCTCTGCCTCTGCTTTCATAAGAAGCAACAAAGGATGTGTATAAGCTTGGGTGTTAGACAGATTATCTGCTCGTGTATAAAGCACTCTAGGTCCATCATCATAAGATTCTCCACCCTGTTTTCCTGTATAACCAGGAGCTTTCAACGCAAATAGTTTCCAACGCAAATCGTGCTCTTTGTCAAAAATAGAAGCCCAATCATCTGATGGATAGAAACGAGAAACAACTCTACTTGAAGGAGCTATTCTATATAACAAGTTCTCTCTATTGGTTGTTTGATCGAAAACATTATCTGGTCCTTGGATATCCATATAATACTCTTTGTCACAACCAGGATCAGGCTCTACAGGAGAAGTTGAATAGTATGAGAAATCTGCAAAATTATAAATCAACTTACTCTCGTCACCACCGACATTCTCCAAAGCAAGTTCCCATGCTTTCTTGCTATCAGCTAGCATATTCGACCAATCTCTCAGATACATATAATACTCTGCTCTTGCTGCATAAGCAGCAGCCTTGTTTGCACGTGACGGATTGGCAACAGTCTGTGGGCAGTTCTCACAAGCATAATCCAAATCTTCTTTCACACCTGCAAAAACTTGCGCTGTGGTAGCTAAGTCGCCATTGGCAACAGTAGGATCACCAGACAAACGGAAAGGAATTACTTTCGTGTCATTTGCAGAATTAGGGTTATACATAGGACCATACATCAATGCAAAATTCATGTAAATCCAAGCACGTCCAACTTTAGCTTCTGCAATAACTCCCTTTGCATAAGCAGATTCAGCATCAATTCCTGATACACCATCAATGATGTTATTAAACAATCCTAAAGCTCTGTATCCGTAAGTCCACCACATAGGTGTACTTTTAGGATCCAACATTGGAGAATAGTACTTATAAGCAGCTATTAAATCTTGATTAGGGAATGAAGCGTTATAATTAAACTTCATTTGATTCTCCGAGATTTGCAGATTATCACCCAAGAACGCATAAGAACATCCACGGTTATTATCCATGAACTGATAGCTCAAAGTCGTTGTATTATTCAAAACGTTCTCAAACTGAGACACCTCAGTAGGAATCATTTTTCCGACAGGCTTCACATCAAGATAGTCGCCACAAGAAGACAAGAGCGACACACTCAGAGCCAAACCTATTACATATATATTCTTTTTCATATTAACCGATTCTATTAAAAGCCGAAAGATATACCAATATAAAATTCTTTACTCAATGGAAGAGAAGCAAACCAGCATTTGACATTGCACCCATGCCGCCAGAGAAGTTGTTTTCAAAAGCCTCTGGATCAATATCACAACCCTTCGCTGTAATACGGAAGAGATTACGAGCTTGCAAGTAAATGCGAGCATTACTCATTCCGATGTGACGAATAAGTCCCTGGTCAAAGTTATAACTCAAAGTGAGGTCACGCATCTTCAAATAACTTGCATTACCCATATTGACATCACAGAATGGAAAATAGAACAAGTCCATATTCCAACTCTGTAAGTTTGGATAGATGGTAGTGTTCTCATCACCAGCTTGCTTCCAACGTTGTCCCACATAACGGTTGTTGTAGTTAGAACCATGGAATGTATCTTTACGATACTTATGACCCAACTTGGCAATGAACATAAATGACAAACTCCAATTCTTATAATTGAAAGTATTGGTCAAAGACATATCTACCTTTGGAATAGCAGTTCCCTGGTAATACACATCATCTACAGTTGCATTTGACGCCAAAGTCTTCTCACCTTTCGCATTATAGATTAAAGTCTCACCATTCTCATTCAAACCTGCAAAATGGTATCCAAAGAAACCATACATTGGATAACCCTCTGCCTGAATAGGAGATGTATAAGCCCAATAAGTTGGGTAATTACGAGATACGTTATACTTCTTTACTTTATTCTTGTTGATGGCTATATTGTAAACAGCATTCCAAGAGAAGTCACGATTCTTGATAGGTGTACCATGTACAGACAGTTCAAAACCATTGTTGTCGATAGCACCCACATTTCTTGTCATGGATGATGTTCCCACCGTTGGGTCCATTGCATCCCTTGCCAAAAGGTCGCTACTCTTTTTCAAGTAATAGTCAAAACTAAACCCAACACGCCCCTTCAAGAAATCAGCATCAATACCAATATTCGTTGTCTTGGTCTTCTCCCAACGAAGAGAATTGTTTGGATAAGATGAGATGCCATAAGAAACACCACCAGTTGTACTATTATAAGAACCTGTAGAAAGAATCAAGTATGGACCTTCAGAGAGTGAGATATTACCATTGACACCATAAGACATACGGAAATTCAAACGGTCAACCCAATCTACATCAAAGAACTTCTCATTCTTAATCTTCCAAGTTCCACCAACAGACCATAATGGTTTGTGACGATACTTAGGATTTGTACCAAAGAAGTTGGTCAAATCCTCACGGATACTACCACTTACAATATAACAATCATCATATTCATAAGAACCATTGAAATACCATGATACAAAACGATTATCACGTAAACCATAGGAACCATAATTGATAGATCCAGACAAAGTGTTTCCGTAAAGCAAATCTTGCTTGAATGTGTTACTCTTAAAATCTACAATATTGAATGGAGTAAACGAACCAGCAGTAGAATTGTAACCCAAACGAGTTTCATATTGATTACTATCTGTAAAGATACGACGAACCTCATTACCAGCCAAAGCACTTACACGATGCTTACCAAACTGACCACGATAATTCAACTGTGTACGAATCGTCCAGTTTTCATTCGTTGAACGAGTTTCATTGATCATATCACCATCTGGTACATAGTGGGTTGCAGAATTTGTCTTTGAGGTCATACTATTGTAAGCCAATCGCATATCATAGCTATTAGCTTCAGAAATTGCTTTGTAAATAGTATTATTGCGAGACCATGTTCCTCCAAACTCAGCACTCAAACCTTTCCATATATCAAAGCGCAAGAATGCGTTTAAGCGAGCACCAAAGTTTTGCGTCTTATTATAGTCTTGATATGCGTCTGTAATTGGATTATAGCCAGTATCTTTCAACCCACTAACTTGCTTGAATGTCTCATCCAAAGCATAGCTAATAGTACGGAGATTAGTCAACTGACCATTTTCATCAAACAGCTGAGTATAAGGCTTCACGTATGAAGAATAATTGGTTAAAGTCTGCCATGATGTGTTTGGAGAAGTTGCTCTTGAATATTTCAAGTTTGCAGCCACACCTACAGTTAAGAACTTATATGGTTTCCAAGTATTTTTGAAATCGACAATAAGTCTATTGTTCTTGGTGTTGATGAATGATTCACGTTCATTCGTATAGTTTACAGCCAAGTTGTAAGTAACGTCATCATTACCACCACTGATAGATACATTATGCATCTGCTGGAAAGCTGTACGGAACATATACTTCTTCATCTGAGCAAGGAAGTTATTATTTCTCAACTTGCTAATGCCCTGATTAAATTCATCTTCAGACATCATACCAGACTTGCGAGCTATCAGCATATACTCAACATCAGACAAATCAGTAGATTTCAGAGAAAGCGTATAGTCACTATTATCCTGATTATACAAGTCAAGCTCTGCGTCTATATAATCTGAAGCATTAGCCATGTGCAAGTAATCCAAATCTGGCTTAGGCTCAAACTTGAACGTACCTTGATAGCTAACTTTTGTTTTTCCCTTAGAACCACCCTTTGTTGTTACAACAATAACACCATTGGCAGAACGAGAACCATAAATAGATGCTGCAACACCATCCTTCAAGACGGTGACATTCTCAATATTTTCTGGGTTCAAATCGCTAAGATCCCCTTCAGTAGGATAACCATCAACAACCAAAAGAGGCTTTGTTTCAGCATTCAATGTGGAAATACCACGAATAGAGATATTGCCATCCTTATCCAATACAACACCAGCAACCTGTCCTTCTATAACATTCTTTAAATCAGAATTTAGTTTTGATTCCAATTGTTTGCTAGTAATAGAGCCAAAAGAACCTGTGGCTCTTTCCTTTGAAATTGTCTGATAACCAGTTACAACAACCTCATCCAACAAATGATTGTCGTCATTCAATGTCAAAGTGATGTTTCTAGCATCCTTACGACAATTTACGTAATAAGAAGTTGGCTTCATACCAAGGAAAGAAACCAAGAGAGTTTCGCCTTTTCCTTTGTCAAGATTGATATTAAAGTTTCCCTCACTATCTGTTATGGTACCTACTCCCTTTTTCCCTTGTATGGTAACAGTAGCAGCAGGAATTGGTTCACCATTGCTATCCAAGACCTTACCAGAGATAAGAACCTTATTAGTAGAATGATTACTAGAAGATACTTTTATAGAAATCGTTCCATTATTTCTAACATAACTAACTGGCAGTCCTGCCAATACTTGATTCAATGCATCAGTAAGGTTATTCGCCTTTATTTTTGCATTTACCTTGTAAGACGCAAGATCTTCATAAGAAAAAACAATCTTAGTATTAAATCTCTCTTCCAACTGTTTCAAAACCGTGGTAAGCGGCTTTGAATTGATTACTTGCTCATACTTCACACCATTGGTCTGCGCAATGGCATAAGTACCATTGTAACCAGACAGCATCAATGCTAAGCATGTAGAATATAGAAGTCTCTTCTTTCTCATAACAGCATATTTAGTATATTATTAAAATTGATAAACTCTCTCTTAATAGAATTAAGTTATGCCACTATGACGTGCCATTTTTCAAACAGGGCACCCTAATTGATAGAAATTTCAAGAAAAAACTTTCATTTTGCAAGAATTATATATAAAATATCAATAATTAAGCAAACAAAGTGATAACATCAACATTATTTTACTCTATTACTATCGTATTATCTTTCACCTTCACATTGATATCTGAAGAGGCATTGAGAAGTTTCAACGCTTCCTCCAAACTATCATTCATATTGCACATATAGTGGAAATGCTTGTTGAGCAACTGCTCGTCACGACATACCACATTCACATTATATACCCTACCCAACTGCTGCAAGATCGTGCGAAGAGAGGCATTGTCGAAATACAAGATGCCATCCTTCCAACTGGTGAAGTCCTTGGGATTCACATTCTGTACCATCACATTGCCATGATTGATATAAGCATCTTGATTAGGAGCTATCTTTACCTTATTATTATTTAAGGAAACCTCCACTGATCCTCTTACCAAGGTGACATGCACATCCTCATTGTCATAACAACGCAAGTTGAACTCTGTACCCAGCACCTTGGTGGCTACAGAATGAGTCTTGATGACAAAAGGCAACGATGCGTCATGATGCACCTTGAAATAACCCTCGCCACAAAACTCCACATTGCGATTGTCCTTGCCAAAATTCTCGGCATACTTCAACACACTCTTTGCATTGAGATATACTTCCGTGCCATCAGGCAAGGTGACATTCTTCTGCTCACCAGCCGCTATCGTAATCATATTATAAACGATATGGGTACGACAGTCTTTCTCTTTGACAACTATTGGTGCTTCTACATTCGTAGAAACGGAATCCCCGGCAACAGCAACCTGCTGTCGGCTTGCCCTCTTAGACTCTTGACCCGTCCATAAGAACAATAGCAAGGTTACTGCGGCAGCTCCAGCCATCACATACTTGAGGATAGAATACCACCGAGCATGAGACTCATTGTCGTCCTCCTCACTAGCAATTCTTGCAGATGGCTGAGTATCTCCAAAGAGATGCGTCTTTTCAAATTGACTCCAAGCTGCATCTATATCAGGAGAAAGCCCCTGCTTCCGATTGACCGCCTCATCCAGATCGTTGATATCGCACAAGAAATCCATGCCCTCCTCATTTTCGAGCAGTGCTTCCAAACAATCATCCTGGCACATGGGACCTTCGAGATTGTCTAAGACTTGTTGTTGAATATTCTGATCTTTCATCGTTTCTTTTTAGTATTAATAAAACGAACTTACTTGAAAATACGACACCTTATTTTCTTTATAATTAGTTACAATACGTTAAGTTTGGTAAAACTAATGAGCCTTAAACTTTTGCCGCATGTAACTCAGGGCTTGCATGATGTGCTTCTTTACCGCACTTTCACTGATGCCCAATTCCTCGGCTACCTCCCGATATTTCTTGCGCTGCACATAGCACATCATCACTATCTGTTGGGTACGAGGAGTCAACTCATCCAAAGAACGCATGATGGTTTGTATCTTCTCTTCATGCAAATCCACCTCTTCGGGATTGAAACTTTGCTTGCCAACCGCCATTACGCTCGCCTGCACATATCGACTACGAATGTTTTGCTTTCGGATATAGTCGAGGCATACATTTTTCACTGCCGTCAGGAGATAAGAAGACAACTTGTCCACGTCGCTATCTTGCAATCGACGCCAAACCAGTTCGAAAGCATCAGCAACAACATCCTTGCTTGCCTCGTCATCATGCAAGATGCGCAAGGCAAGATAGTAGGCTTTGCCATAGTTATCCCTAAATAATTGTTCGAAACTAGCTTTGTCCATTCTCTTCTTATCTTCACTCTCTACAATGGAGACTTGTCCATTGCCAAATAAAAGTACAGCCTTGCTCTATTTCGAAATAAAACAAGGCTGCACACGATATAAAATTTCGTAAGTTTATTTCACCTGTGAACTAACAGGGTTTCTTACTCCCTTCATGCCAATCAAGAATGCCTTGGCACTACCAAACTTCAAGAACATATCCAAGCGCACTGGCACATGGTTGTCGTCATCGGTGACATAGAAATCCACGATTCGCTTGTACTTGCCATCCTCATACTCCATATAGGAAAGGCGCAAACAGCGATACTTGATGCCATTGTCCGCCTTGATAGTTTCCTTACCAGAAAATCTTATTTGGGCTGGTGTCCTGCCATTTCCATCGACGATAGGGAATTTGACGACATAACCCTTCTTCCAATTGGTAGGGTCGAAGCTACGGGCACGGAGAAAGATACTCAACATATCATATACGCAGTCATCGTAACTGGCATTCTTCCAATGTTGAGTTCCATCATGCTTCTGGCGGTGCATCTTGACATGGCACCTGCCGCCAGAATAGCTATAGAAATCCTCATCCACCGTATATCGCTTGCCTTCACGAGCACCCTTTCTGAAATAGATAGGTGCCATATCGGTACCCACATAGCAAAGCAGCGTATCACGAAGCACGAAGAAATCATCCACCTTCTTGTTGCCACGTGTCACTAGAGACGTACGATAAGCAGACCTGCCATTCTTGGTAGTCTGAACGATAGACATACTGGCTGTACCCGCCTTGACCCATACAAACTTCCAGTTGTAGTACAAATTATAAGTGAGAAACTCACCCGACTTGAAAGCCGTATTACGGAAAGTACACTGAGCCGACACCGTAGTGCTGACCATCAGCAGTAAAACTGCTATCCACAATGACTTGATTTTTTTCATAACTCTTATAATTTAGGAATGTACTGTATGCCAAGTTTCTTGGCACGCTGCTCATTCTGGTTCTTTACTTTCTTCTCCTTGTCAGGCTTCTGCTTGGTGATGGCAGCAGGCTTCTGACGAGACAAAGGTGTACTCTTAGGATCCCAAGACTCTGTGATGTCCCACTTCGCCTTGCACTCTATAGAGTTAGGATAATAATATACATCCTCTGCTTGCTGGTCTTTATCGTAATCGCCCGTATCCCACTTGCCATTATTGTTCTTATCCACTATCAAGCGCATGTAGTACTTCTCTGGCTTCAGATAGTAGAACTCAGCTACACCATTGGAAGCCTTCACTTCCTTGATAACTTGGTCTTGTGCATTGAGCAACTGTACGAGCAATGGCTCATCCTCCAAACTGGTGATGTTGACCAAGAGCGTGCCATATTCATCGAGCGATGATACCTTAAATCCTTGCTTGATGGCTTTCGATGCCAATCCATAGATGTCTTGGAAGGCTGCGGAATCTACTTCCAAACTATATTCGATGTCTGGTCGCCACTCTCCTCTCAATTCATATTCCCTATTTCGATTGGCTATCGGCTGGAAGTCAAATGCCGCTCGATACCATAGGGTATCATGCTTAGCATACAAGTGGATGGCTGATGTATCTGCCTTGGCTAAAGGCGTAGGGAAGGTAAACCGCACATTCTTGTCGGGATCCAACTGAGATGACACGCCCACCTGTACCTGCAATGGTTTGACAGGCATAATGGAGTCGTATGGTTCACCTTTCTTCTTCAGTTTCTCTTGTTTCTTGGTCCAGTCCTCCAATTCCTTATCCAACTGCTTCTTGCGCTTGGCGTATGGCTGCTTGGACAACAATTCCAAGGTATCTAGTTTATCAACCAAAATTCCCGTACTATCTGTCATGCGATATGCCAGTTCCAATCGCAAGGTATCTTGGTTGACCAAAGCTGTATCTCTCAACCAATAAGTTACCGTATCCTTCTTCTCCGTTGGCTCTATGACGAAAGCATCTTTCTCATCGAAATTCAATCCCTTGATAGTTGGTAAGATCGAGTCGCCGTAACTGAAGAAAAGTGAGAAGTTGTTGGCATCCTTACGCTCCGACTTTAGGAAGAAGCGATCGGTCTGCATCTCCGTGAAAGCCTTCAGTACGATGTCATCAGGCAAGAAGTGAGTATATTTTACTTGGTCGATAGACTTGATATGAAGGGAATCGACCCAAGTAGTATCTTGACGAACATCGGGCTTGGAAGATGGTACGATAATGTCATGGCAAAAAGCCAATTTCTCGCTTTTCTGATTGAACATATAGTTGCCATCCATATCCTGGAGAGCATAGATACGATAAGAACCGGGCGCTATGCCCTTGATGACAAAGCGACCACGACTATCTGTACGACTCACACGAAGCATTGGCTTCGTCTTGAAGGCAGAATCGGCTTGGTCACTATACAAGCCCACCAAGATACCCTTGATAGGTTCCAAGTTTTCCGACTCCAATACATAACCAGAAACTTCCAGGGTATCAATTGCCTCACCTGTAGAAAAACTATAGGTAAAGTTACCCATCGGATTGTTCTCATTGTTATCACTGATAGCATCAGAAAAGTCGATGGTATAAGTTGTGTTCGGCTTTAGGGAATCAACCAGAGAGACCGTGATTTTCTTGCCTGCCGTCTTGATTTCCGGTGTTTCTAATTGTGGAGGAGACACGACCACCTTCTCTGAAGGGTTATCAAGTTTGATAAACTCATCGAAATAGATGTTCACCTTCTTGCTCTTCACATTGATTCCACCATCGGCAGGATCTGCTCCGATTACCTTAGGAGGTGTCTCATCATACCAACCGCCATCAGGCTGTCCCATCTTGGCACAAGAAGCCAGCAACAGAAAAGCAAGCAGATAGAGAGGAACCAACAACGAGTTTTCCCTCTTCATCTTGTACATTGAAAAACGATTCAAAAACTTTCTCATGAATACTTACCTTTCTGCTTTATCTCATTAAAGAGATATGATACATTATTATATATATACTCATATTAGTTCATCTGTAGCATCTCATCGATATTCTTTCGACTATTGCTCAGACGAGGTATCTTATGCTGACCACCCAACTTGCCCTTGCTCTTAAGCCAATCATTGAAGAGGTTAGGACGAGCCTTGACAATCTCCAGGTGCTGGAGTGTCACATCATGGAAGCGCTTAGCCTCATAGTCACTGTTGATTTCCTGCAATCGCTTGTCGAGCAAGGAAGCAAACTCATCCAAATTTTCCGGTTCCTTGGAGAACTCTATCAACCATTGGTGACGGCACTTGGCATTGCTGTCCATATAGACAGGAGCCGCTGTATATTCAGCCACTTGCGCACCGGTCTTCTCACAAGCATAGTGCAATCCCTTCTCGGCATTGTCCATAATCAATTCCTCTCCAAAGGCATTGATGAAGTACTTGGTACGTCCAGTGATAATAAACTTATATGGATTCTTGCTTGTAAACATCACTGTATCTCCAATGAGATAACGCCACAAGCCGCAAGAAGTGGTGATGACCATCGCATAGTTCTTGCCCACCTCGATACCCTGCAAAGGCACTATCGTAGGATTGTCTGTCCCAAACTCATCCATCGGGATAAACTCATAGAAGACATCATAGTCTATCATGAGCGACATCGCTGGGTCGCTAGGATCGTCTTGAAGTCCAAAGAAGCCCTCGCTGGCATTATAAGTTTCCATATAGTGCATACTTGGCGAAGTGATGAGCTGCTCATACTGCTTGCGATAAGGAGTGAATGCGATGCCACCATGGAAGAAAACTTCCAAGTTAGGCCATACTTCCTCTAAATGCTTCTTGCCAGAGAGTTCCATGACACGTACCAATACGCTGAGCATCCAACTAGGAACACCCGAAATATTGGTCACGTTCTTATTCATCGTCTCACGGGCAATGCGATCACGCTTCACCTCAAAGTCACTCAAAAGAGCGGTTTGCTTCTTAGGTACACGCACCATATTGGCAAGAGGATTGATATTCTCGATGAGAATGGCACTCAAGTCGCCGACCAAACTGCCAGATACATTGTAGTTAGGTGAATGGCTACCACCGAGTATCAAACTCTTTCCATCGAAAATCTTGCTTTTCGGATTGTTACGAAGATAATAAGCCACGGCATCGAATCCACCTTTATAGTGAATACCATGCAAGCCATCATGAGAAACAGGTATGAACTTACTCTTGTCATTGGTGGTACCAGAAGACTTAGCATACCATTTCACGGTTCCAGGCCAGAGAACATCCTGCTCTCCGTGGCGCATACGGTCGATATCCCCTTTCAGTTCCTCATAGGAATTGATAGGTACATTTTTAGCGAATTTCTCGTAACTATCAGTCGTATTTAGTAGATGCTTAACGCCATATTCTGTATTTTTGCCCTTATTGATAAGGTGCATAAGTACTTTATGCTGCATATGTTCTGCATCATAAAGGTACTTCTCCAATTCCTTCTGGCGAGGTTTGAAGACGTTGCTTACTATACTTGTTAAACTCATATATGATATTAATATCTTTTGAGTTGCAAAATTAACCTAAACTTTTCACATAGAGAAAGTTTTTACTATTTTTAATATTAAATATCTGCCTTTCAAAAGAAAAGAAGAATGACTAAGGCTCGGAATTCGCACTTTTTATTCGTAATATAGCTTATTTTTCTTCAAGTCAATATAAAAATTATAGCAGTTCCCCAAAGCGGACACGATAAAAGATTCAATAGATAATTTGCGCTAACATACATTTTTACATACATTAGCGCAGATTATCCGTGAATAATTTGCGCTAATGGCTATTTTTTTGTATCTTTGCGCAAAAAATAACGAATCAAGTATGGAACAGGAGTTGGTAGGAAGAGAAGTCGAACTTGAAGACCTCAACAAATATTTAAACTCTGAAAAATCTGAGTTTATCGCCGTTTACGGAAGAAGACGTGTGGGAAAGACTTTTCTCATAAGAAAAGCCGTAAAGGATCATTTTGCCTTTTTCATGACAGGAATGCATGGCGTTGGTAAAAGTGAACAACTTGTCAACTTTAGCATAGCTCTGCAAAAATATACTCACTCCGCAACTCTTCAAACTTTCAAGAGTTGGCTATTGGCATTCTATGACCTTGAACAATATTTGGAATCACTCCCCCATGGCAAAAAAGTCATTTTCATAGATGAATTGCCTTGGATGGATACTGCCAAATCTGGCTTTATCCCTGCATTGGAAAACTTTTGGAATAGTTGGGCTGTACTACGTAATGATATCAAACTCATCGTTTGTGGCTCTGCCACTTCTTGGATGATCAACAACTTAATTCGCAATCGTGGAGGATTACACAATCGCCTAACCCACCACTTGGTTCTTAAACCATTTACACTACATGAGTGTGAAGAATACTTCCAAACATATCACTTCGGATATAGCAGAAAACAAATAGCTGAATGCTATATGGTGATGGGCGGAATACCGTATTATCTATCCATGATGGACAAATCGAAAAGCTTGGCACAAAACATTGACCAACTATTCTTTGCGGAAAATGCAGAATTAAAAGGTGAGTTCGACGAACTATATCGTGCCTTATTCAAAAAATCTACCGACCATATTGCCGTGGTTACTACTCTTGCCAACAAGGGTATTGGAATGACACGTCAAGAATTGGTGAAATCGTCAGGTCTTACTGACAATGGAGCTTTCTCCACGGTATTAGAGGAGTTGGAACAATGCGGTTTCATCCGTTTATATGAACCATTCTCCACCAGCACCAGAATGAGCGGTGATTCTCGTCAGAAACGAAATACACTATTTCAATTGATAGATTTCTACACGCTCTTCTACTTCAAATTCATCAAGCACAATAAATACCAAGACCCTCATTTCTGGTCTTCATCACAAAATACGCCTATGCACCATACATGGATAGGACTATCTTTTGAAATGCTCTGCCTAAACCATATAGAGAGCATCAAACAGTCCCTCGGCATATCGGGTGTTCAAACGATAGTATGTTCCTGGCGTAGCAACAAAACAGAAAAGGGCACCCAAATCGACTTACTTATAGATCGCAAAGATGAAACCATCAATCTCTGTGAAATTAAATTCTATAATGGTCCATTTGAGATTAGTAAGGAATACGAAGAAAAGTTGCAAAATAAAATCAGTACATTCTTAGAAGAAACAAAAACTAAAAAATCTCTCATCCTTACATTCATTACTTCCTTTGGGATAAAGGAGAATAAACACAGCGATATCGTGCAAAAAAAAATCACAATGGATGATTTATTTGCGCAAAAAATATGATAATACCAATAAAGGCTTTAGTGAAATAGCCAATCACTAAAGCCTTTATTGTCTGCTTTTATTTCTCTGCAAATGCGCAGTCTCCATTAGCAGCATATTTTATTCGTAATAAAGCTTATTTTTCTTCAAGTCAATATAAAAATTCCCTTTAAAGAACGAACCATTGATACTACCAAAACTGTTTTTAATAGAGATATTTTTCATGATAGGAATAAAATGATTAGGAAAATACTTAGTACCTATCTTTAACTTATCATATCTGATAGCTTTATAGCTATCCAAATAGTCATCATAAACATCTATCAGTTTCACCTTCGTTTGTTTGCAAAACTCATCCAGATACTTACTTGGATAAAACTCTATCAACTCTGCATTACTCAGATACAGCCTCATGATTCCTTCCAAGTTCCACATTTTTCCATCCTGTCGGATAGTTATTGGCACCTTTATTACAATTGAAGGATGATGTCAAACTTGCTTAACTTTGTAGTATCCACGGCATTCATATCCACAAAAGCCAACTTTTGCTCAGCAAAATTAAGATTGATAACGTTTTTGGTAGAGTCGGAAAAGTTGCAGAGGTTTTGCACATCAAGTTTTGCAGTAAACGGATAAGAATTTTCCAGCACGAAGATATTTCCAACAAAGCAAACATTCCCCACATTGAATTTTCCCACAAAAATATTCTTCACAAGATACTTTTTTCTAAAACATTCTATAGACCGCACCTTCAACTTGGACTTTGCAAAAGAGTGGTCAGGAAGCATTTCATTGAAGTCATGCTCCTTGATATAAAAACCAGCATCTCCAGTAGTTATCAAAATATCATTAAGTTTCGTGCCATTGATTGGCGCACTTATATAATACCAGCTTTTCTTAGATTCTTTCTGATACACTCTAAACTCTGTCTGTGCCTTCAGGCATATGCTGAACAAACAGACTAACAATAACATAATACTGCGCATAGTTGATATGATTTTAATTAGTAATATTATTAAAATGGGAAATTATTCCTTTTAGTATAAATTTATCTATAAAGCTACAAATTTTTATCTTTCAAAATATCATATAAAGCTAGATAACGATATTTAAAAACTAAAAGATAAACCTCTTGAATATACGCAAAATACTCATTATTCGCTTTAAGCTCTGAAGATTTGATTCGCAAATACTGGTCAGAATTTATTCTTCCTATATTAACCTGCTGTTTTACTAACATCTTCTCTTGTTTTAATAAGTCCAAAGTTTTTCTTTGGTTAGAAATAATACCTGCGAGTTGTGAAATATAAGCCAATTCACTCATAATACTTTGGATATAACGTTCTTTTGAAGCCTTATATTTATCATCAAGTAACTCCATTCTAAGTTTTTCCATTTTCAGTTTAAACGATGATATTTTACCATCATATATGGGCATAGATATAGACAATGAAATAAGGCTACTTTCAAGTTTATCTTTATAAGCATCTGTAAAATTATGAAACTGCGAGTTTATTCCTCCTCCTACTTCTATCTCTACAGAAGGGCTCATTGTACTTTTTTGTTTTTGAACTATCATCTGTTGAGATAAACTCTCACTTTTTTTTACTAAATCCACATTATATTTTAGAACATTTTCTAAGATTTTCTCTTTATCAAAACTTTGAAAAAATGAAGGAAAATCATTTTCAGAAAAAGCCACGATTAAATTACTACTATCATTCAATAGCAAAGTCAAATTATTTTGGGCATCTTGTAACGCCTTTCTATTTTGAATAGCATTTTTCTCTTTAAATAAATCGACTTCTACCTCTAATAAATCTGTTTTAGAAATTCTATTTTGCTGGTACAAAGACTCTGCTCGATTATATACTAACTTTGCCAACTCATAGTTTTGTTGTGTAAGTTCTATTCTTTTCTGTGCACACAACAAAGAGAAAAAGGCATCGACAATTTGATATTTTATTTTTTCTATGTTTTGACGATGTTGTATGTTTTCTAACACTTTATCAGCTTCATCTTTTCTTTTCAACCATTTATATTCATTGTAGCCACCAATAGCCTGCTTATACGAAAGTTTACCTATATTATAATAATAGGCGTATGTTTTTGCAGAATTATTCAAATTATCCAAACGCGAAAGACTTGACTTAAAAGTTAACCATCCACCAGTAAAAGGAACTAATTGTCTAACACTTAAAGATAACTCTGAATTTGCATAAGTCCTACTTCGATAAATATACGAACCATCGTATTGTGATATCATACTTATTGATTTCTCATAACTTGGCAAAGAGGCTTGAATACCTATTTGAGGCAAGACTTGGGAATGAAATGCCTTATGAGCAAGCTGTCTAATAGAATTCTCTCGCATTTCTTCTACATACTCATTTGTATTCTCAATTCTACTTAATGCTTCCCCTAATGTATAATAGACATTTTGAGGAAAAGCAAAAATACTTCCAAATAAGAACAACACTGAATTTAATACTCTCAACATATAACTTTAAAATAAATACAGTTCACACTCACAAGAATGCAAGCATGAACTGTAAAACTAACAAACTATGCATTATACTTTCTAATCACAGTTAGACAGATATAATTTCTTATAATGACAAATACAAATCTATTATCTAATCCAAATTCTCCCTTTCTCTTTAGAATGCTTCTTTAATTTTTCCGATTCTTCATTATATTTTTGTATAAAAGTATGAAGTTGCTTTTGAGACTTTGTTTTAATTAGTATCAAACCACCCATCCGAGGATAGAAATACTTTAATATTTTCGGGTCTTTCACTATATCTACAGACTCAATATCATCTTTAGAAATGCTATCTAAAGATTGAACTTCAATCCCATCAACCAAAAAGACAGGGATATCAAAAGAAGACGAATCTTTCGAATTTTGAGCAAAAGAAGATTGGCATATGAATTTTGTACTATATTTTTTTATTTGTACAAGTGACATTGGGAAAGAGGCATTTATATAACCACCAGCAAGATTGCTATCAACTACAAGAGGTTGCCTCAATAGAATTTTATTAATTTCTCGCATTTGGAAATTAGAAAAACAATCAACAACCTTGCGATTAATAGAGTAGTATAAATCAACAAATTCTCCAGTGGCAGGGTTTATACGATAATTACATATTAAAGGTACAACTCCTACATGAATAAAGTTGTTTAGCTCTTCCTTTGAAAATAATGGAATTATACTATCCATGGCTGACATCATTTGATTATTTATCATATTGACATATCCTTTAACTTGCCAAGGTTCTAATAATCTAGCTTTTTTATCAGCAACACCATCTTTGACTGCATTTTTAGATAGTACTCTAACTTTAATACGAGATTTTTGCACATCGTATTTTCCTTCCCAACATACAGAATCTGTACCAGAAGAAACGGTTGTCCCTTCTCTTTTCAAATCTACACCTTGGGCATAGAGATTGCACACTCCTAATATGGCTATAAAGACTAAATTTAATAGTTTTTTCATTTTTTATTCTTTTGGTTTATGCAAAAATACAAAATAAAAGGTTAGACTAGCCCAACTTTTCGTTAAATAAATTTAAGTAGCTGATTATAATCAGCTACTTAAATTTTACAGACCTAAAAAATCAAAGAAATCATCCCAACTCCACTCATAATCAGATTCTAACTCATCATTGTAGCCATCTATATCCTTATGTGCATCTTGAAAATCTTGGAACCAATTCATAATGTTCTCCTTAAAATACTCCCTATCAAATGTATCTCTATCATCAAAACAATTAATGACAAAATCTCTCCATTCATTAGCTTTATCTTCGGAATCGATATCTAATGTTGCGCCAAAGCCATGACCACCATTTTTAAGCATGTCAGCATAATCAGCAATATCCCCTAATGCTTTCTCTTGAAATTCCTCTGCAGAGCGAGAATTGCCATCAAGTATTCCCATCGCATCTTGTGCTGCATGGATTAACTCTCTTGTTATTACATTTGCATCAGTACTTGACGTTGTTATAGTTTTATTTTCTGAATTATAAGACGCTGGTCCATTATGAGAATTTTTGAAATTAGGATCGTAAACAATCGTCACATTACCTTCTTTTATAAACTTTTGGACATTCTCTGGAAGTTTCCCTATTGTTTTCTCCAATTCCTTAGGTATGTCATCTTTTTCTTTATCGTCCTGGCCATTATCAGAGTCATTATCATTGCTACTTCCATCATTCTCCAAATCATCATCCCATCCCTTGTCTTGTGGATCATTTGGGTTCTCCGTTTCGTCACGCTCAGTATCTGGCAGGGAATCTGGTCTTTCTCCTATAATGACGACTTCCTGAATGTCATTAATACGCTCATCATCGTAATAGCCATCACCACCCATAAGCTGCTTACAGGTCAGAACATCCAAAGTTGGAATGGATAGTTCTAATTCTTTTAATGTTTTTCTCATTTTCTTAAAATTTTATGTTATTAAAAAGTTCAATATGTTTATTCTTATAACTCTTGAATTTTATCTTTACTCGAGTACCATCTTCATAATAAGCGACATAACCTTCTTCATTAGGCATATCTTGTTTCTCCAAATCCTTGATATGGTCATGCTGCTGATAATGTTTAACATTAGGGAAATTCAAATCTGCCAGACGGTGGGATAAAACATCACAAAGATTGTCATTATCATAAGCTCCAATCAGAAACAAATCTTCTGTTTCTTCATAATCAACAACATGTTTGTCACGAGGTGTTATGATTTCAAAGAAATAAGTATAACTTCTGTTCATTTTCAGAATTTCCTTTGAATATTTCGAATATAACAACGAAGTTCCGATAATGGCTTGTTTGGATGAAAAAGAACCACGAGTAGCTATAAATGGAAAATCAGCTAACCAATACAATATTCCCAAAGCACCGTCTTTCTTCTCGTATAGTTCAAAATGCTTGTTTCCATGAGGTACAAAATAATGATAAAGTTGATTTCTCTCGAAAAATTTCTTCATTGGACGAAACAGAATATGATTATCGTTATCCACTATCAAACCACGACACCACATAGTTACCTCATCCCAATATTGTTTTCGTTTACAAAGATGGGTATAATTCAAGATGCTCATCCTAGCCTCATAATGCTCTTCTTTACAAATATATCCACTCATGATTAGCCATTCAACATATCGTCTAGACAATACTTTTGGATTCAAATGCAACAAAACAGACAATTGAGACAATTGAAGATGCTGCTCAGCATCTTGGTAATCATAGAAACGACAATCTAATATTTCTTCTTTATCCAAAAAACATAGTATGGGTTCCTCAAATAAAAGAACAACATAATATATGATTCGACGAGAATAATTTACGGACTCGATGTTCATTAAATATGGCTTACGCAAACAAGACTTTTGTATCGCAAGACCTGTTTCTTCATAAGTTTCCCTAATAGCAGCATCTATAGGCTTTTCATTCTTTCTTATCAAACCTTTAGGAATAGACAAATGACACCCTTCTATATCATCCTTTTGACGAACAATTTGTGTCTAGTTCGTTGAGATATTCGGCATTTCTTAACAGGTGGGCCAGACAGACTTGATGGTCCTTGACATTCATCTTGAAATAAGTTTGTTTTCTGTCGGTCACAAGTGTTGAATGGGGCAGACCATTAGGAAACTTGGAATCTACGGCTTCTTGACCTCTCGTCTTCAACTGATACACATAGGTAAGAGCATCCGTTTGGAATATCCAGTTCCAGTGCAACTGCTTTCCCACAGCGGCACCGGTCTCGTCTGCTCCAACAACAGGAGCGCACTCGATTCTCTTTCGTATCTCCTCGTATGCATTATTTGCAGTAGGCAGGCTCATGCTTTATGATTCTGTCTGGCGTACTGACAGATTGCAAGGTGCTTCCCTTGTGTCCTGGCTGTCCACCACTTGGCTTGTCACTCGGCTTACGCAAAGACTTCGTTCTGCGAAGTTCACGTGCGGCAATGCTCTCCTGGGATGGAGGGACACTGCTGTTGCTGCTATTCTTCTCAGGCTTTCCCGATGAACCTGCAGAATCGTCCTTCTCATCATTCTCGTCCTCAAGTTCCTTGATGCGAGTCTTGGCATCGGCAAGATCAGACTTGGTGGAAGTAAGTTCCGTTTACGCAGACGCTGATTAATCGAGCGCAAAACTTCGTCTATGTCTGTACACTGTCTTGCCATTTAGATGCAAAGATAGGCATCTTTTGTGAAATGACCAAATAAGGTTTTACATCCATTAACGGTGATTTCATATTTGCCCGAAACGCTAAATCGGCTCTCGTTGACAACTGTCTGCTTGAAGACGCAATTTGACAGCGCAAGTGCGCAGTGACCGCTGGTGTCCTAATAGAACCCGGATTTGACCTTTGTAGCCTACATATACATAAGACTATACATACGAAACCGCTTTAACAATAATCTGAATTTGAAACAAAATCAAGTTTATAAATTATTAACGAGTCCTGTTAACCAACTCATGCTGCTGGGGGTGCTGAGTAGTTACTTTAGACCAAAGAAAGAATAAATTTATCGAAATCTTTAGCCGTTCCATCTTTTCCACACACTTTTTCCAACATCCTTTTTCTGGAAAGTGAAACTCCTGAATTTGATAATCCTACGATATTACCAATAATTGTAGGTGAAAACTTAAGGCGGATTAATAAACAAATACGATATTCTTTGATAGTCAATTGATTTTTTAATATTTTGGAAAAATAAGGTATAAGTTCGCCTACAGTTTCTTCTAATTCATCCCAATCCCCTTTTTCCATTCGTTCTTTAGGATGTAATGATATAAACTGAACTTTTCTAAATATGGTAGAATTCTGTAAAATAACATCAACATCTGTCATCAAAGACGTAGAGAATTTTTCACGAATATCTTTAATCGTATTTTTTAATTTATTGATAGCTTCGTTGCTTTTTCTTAATTTTTCAGAATCAGCAGCATCTCTATGTTCTATTATTTTTTTGTTCTCCTCTTGCAATAGTTGAATTTTATGCAAACAATCACTATATAATTGCTGCGCTATTATTATCTTTTTACTCTTGAGAGATAACTGCCTCTTATAAAGGGAAATGATAATAAATAGTATTATAATACTACCTATTATGATTATATATATCATATTTGTCCTCATTTCAGCTTTCTTCTCAGAAATGATAGCTAAATTTTTGTTTCTGCTATAATCATACATAGCCTGCTGCTGAGCTAACTGGCTTTTTCGGGTTTCAATATAATCAGAATCATTATATACAGAGCTCAACAAAGCATACTTTGCCGCTAACTCATAATTTTCTTTTTTTGAGTAATAATTAGCCAACCCATTTGTCGTAGCTGCTTTATTCCCATAAGTTTTACATATCATAAGACTATTTTGTAAATAGTGATACGCAGAATCATTTTGTTCCATCAATAAATAGAACATACCTTTCTCATAAAGCAAGAAAGCATAAGAATCCACATAATTTGTATTACCCTTATAATTAGCTCTTATATATGCTTCAAAAGCCTTCTTCGCTTTTTCTTTTTCATTCCTTTTCACATAATATCCATAATTACATCCAAAAGCTATGTCGGCATCTCGCTTATACCCATATTTTCTAAAAAGTTCTGCTGCATTATTATTAACTATTATAGCAGAATCCTCATTGTTTAAATAAGTATAAGCACCTACTTTATTTACATAATATCTTATTGCATTTAATGTATCTTTTGCCTTATAAGCATATTGAGTTGCTTTATTAAAAGAAGCTAATTCTTGATGAGGTAGATGTTGTTTCGCAAATAAAAAACCCATTTGACTATACACTCTACATAGCGTTGCATAATCGCAATCCTGGGCTGCAGTATCAGCCTGCTCCGTTGCTTTATTATAATACTCCAATGCCATTGGTGCCTCATGCATATCCCTATATACGCACCCCAAAATGTAATATGCCAACATCTTGTCATTAGCAGTTCCATGATGCTCATAATAATCTACAACAGCCAGCATAGTACTATCTGAAGTAAAATCTATATATGCCTTATTCATTGCCTTATGATAAAGTAAATCATAACGCATTCTTTGAGCTTTAGTAAATTTCGACCATTCAGGTTTTAAAGCATCCAGCATTTTTATAGCTATCTGGGCAGAATCGTCTGCTATATCCATGATACTATCAGCCTTACTCAGCTATTGATCATAGGCTTTATTACCAGTACATGACAGTAGCATTGATAATAAAATAAAAATAATACTTCTTTCCATAACATTTATATATTTCTGCACCAAAGATACATGTAATATAAAGCCTCAGATAAAATGCTTCCATTTTCATCTGAGGCTTTATCAATATATTCTTCTTTCCTGCCCTATTCCTCTGCAAATGCAGCGGCTTCGGCGGCAGCGATGATGTCCTCACGGCTCTGTATCTTAGGCTGTGCGGAAATATCGCTCAAATCAAATTCATCTTCTTCCTGTGAATCGGTTGTCTCGACAGTATTTACCTTCTTGACAGGCCTATCCTCGAAAACCTCTTCCTTGAAGACATTCTCATGCTTCTCCGGTTCTTTAGTTTCCGTATTCTGAGAGATAATGAAGTCGTCCTTCACCTCAGTATCAGGAACATTCTCCACAGGTTCCTCTTCCATCTTGGTTCTATCAGCTTTGGCAGAGAAGACAGCATCTATATACTGTGGTTTCTTGCGCAACTGTTCGAGGGTCAGCTTAGAGGCTACTTGCTGGCTTTCCTTCTTGGAATAGCCCTTGCCTGTTCCACCTTCCAAACCTTCTATCACCACTTTATATGTAAAGACAGGACTTCCATTCTTGTCTTTCTGCTGATCCAACAGGACAAACTCTAGCTTTACACGATTTTTCTGACTCCATTCGATCAGTTTGCTCTTGAAATTCACTTCCTTGTAAGCCACCTTATCGATGTTTATCATTTGTGTCAGAATGCGTTTCTGCATAAAATACATGCAAGCATCATAACCGCGGTCCAAGTAAACGGCTCCAACCAAAGCTTCGAAAGCATTTCCTCCCATGTAGCTATTATGAGAAGAACTGTGTCCGTTAGATAAAATCAGCTGGTTGATACCCATCTCCTGAGCCAACTTGTTGAGCGTGTCTCGTTGCACCAACTTGCTACGAGTATTGGTGAGGAATCCCTCTCGCTTACCAGGGAAATGCTGATAAACGATGTCTCCCACGACAGCATCCAAAACGGCATCGCCTAAGAACTCCAGTCGCTCATTGTTAACAGGCTTTCCTTTGGCATTGCGATGCATAATGCTCTTATGCAAAAGCGCCATCTTGTAATAACTGATGTCGTGAGGATAAAAACCAAGAATCTGGTATAAAGACAAATAAAGCTCTTTATCCTTTCGGAAAGAGAGCTTTATTCTATCTATAAAATTATTCAGCATACTTCTTGAATACTACACAGCAGTTGTGACCGCCGAATCCGAAAGTATTGCTCAATGCAGCACGAACCTCACGCTTCTGAGCTTTGTTGAAGGTAAAGTTCAAGTTGTAATCGAGCTCTGGATCCTCATCACCCTCTTCGTGGTTGATAGTAGGAGGAACGATGTCGTTCTTCACACTAAGAACACAAGCCATAGCCTCTACTGCACCAGCAGCACCGAGGAGGTGACCAGTCATAGACTTGGTAGAACTGATGTTGAGCTTGTAAGCAGCATCACCGAAGACTGCCTTGATAGCCTTAGCCTCAGAGATATCACCTACGTGAGTAGATGTACCATGAACATTGATGTAGTCAATGTCCTCAGGCTTGAGGTTAGCATCCTGAAGAGCGCGCTCCATAACGAGCTTAGCACCGAGACCTTCTGGATGAGAAGCAGTGATATGATAAGCGTCGGCACTCTCGCCCTCACCTACCATCTCAGCATAAATCTTCGCACCACGAGCCTTAGCGTGCTCAAGCTCCTCGAGAATCAAGCAGCCAGCACCCTCGCCCATGATAAATCCATCACGGCTTGCGCTGAATGGACGTGAAGCATGCTCAGGGTCATCATTACGTGTTGACAATGCATGCATAGCATTGAAACCACCCACGCCACAAGCGCAGATAGCAGCCTCGGCACCACCACTCACGATGATGTTTGCCTTGCCCAGACGAATCAGGTTGAAGGCATCAGCCAATGCGTTGCTTGAAGAAGCGCATGCAGATGTAGTAGTGTAGTTTGGTCCGTGGAATCCGAAGTGGATTGAAATCTGACCAGAAGCGATATCTGCAATCATCTTAGGGATGAAGAATGGGTTGAACTTAGGACCGTTCTCCTCATGAGTAGCGAAATACGACACTTCATCCTCGAATGTCTTGATACCACCGATACCTACACCGAATACAACACCAACGTTGTTCAAATCTTCTGTTTCAAGATCAATGTTTGCATCCTTTACACCCTGCATAGCGGCAATCATAGCCAACTGGGTATAACGGTCGAGCTTGCGAGCCTCCTTACGGTCAATCCATTCATTGATGTTCAGGTCCTTAACTTCGCAAGCGAACTTGGTCTTGAAATTAGTTGTATCGAAATGAGTAATAGGCGCAGCACCACTCTTTCCAGCGAGGAGGTTCTCCCAAGTTTCCTCAGGAGTATTACCTACTGGAGTCACAGCACCAAGACCTGTTACTACAACTCTCTTTAATTCCATTTATAAAATTTTAGTTGCTAAATTACTTAGCGTTCTCCTCGATGTAAGCGATAGCGTCACCTACAGTAGCAATCTTCTCAGCCTTATCGTCTGGGATAGAGATAGAGAACTCCTTCTCGAACTCCATGATCAACTCTACAGTATCCAAAGAGTCTGCACCGAGGTCGTTTGTGAAGCTTGCCTCTGGCTTAACTTCTGCCTCATCAACACCGAGCTTATCAACGATAATTGCCTTTACTTTGCTTTCAATTTCTGACATAATTGTAACTTTTAAAATGTTTATAAATTAATTTCTAATTAAAAATTCGAGTGCAAAGGAACACTTTTTTTTTCATATAAGCAAACTTTTTGAGCAAAAATATGCAATTTGGTGCACAAAGACCCCTATTTTGTGCACTTTTTTCGCCTTTTTTCCTATTTTTAGTTGGTAATTTGCAATATTTTAGTTACTTTTGTGCACTAGTTCAACTAATAATAAAAGTGATATGACATTTACACAAAAAGCCAACGAGATTTTCAATCAAGCGATCAATGACTATCATGTGACTGATAACATTGATACACCTATCAATAATCCTTTTGACGAAGGTACAATCGAGAACCGTCTCTACTTGAAATGTTGGATCGACACCGTTCAATGGCATTTCGAGGACATCATACGTGATCCACAAATCGACCCAGTGGAAGCTCTCACCTTGAAACGTCGCATCGACAAGAGCAACCAGGACCGTACCGACCTCGTAGAGCAAATCGACTCCTACTTCCGTGAGAAGTATTCGCAGGTGAAAGTTTTGCCTGATGCTCGCATCAATACCGAAAGTCCTGCATGGGCTGTTGACCGTCTGAGTATTCTCGCCCTCAAGATTTACCACATGAAGGAGCAGGTTAATCGCCCTGAGGCCACAGCCGAGCATAAGGCTAAGTGCCAAGCTAAACTAAACGTTCTCTTGGAACAGCAGGTTGACTTGAGTACAGCCATCGACCAACTTTTAGAAGACATTGAGGCAGGACATAAGTACATGAAGGTATATCGCCAAATGAAGATGTACAACGACCCTTCTACCAATCCTGTACTCTATAATCAGAAATAGACGATTTCCAAATCTACCAACAAACAAAAGGATAGATTTCCATAGAATATGTCATTCTCATGGAAATCTGTCCTTATATACCTTATTATATATAAAGGAACTTAAATTATGAAGACCGAGCATATTCTAGTGATAAGATTTTCAGCCATGGGAGATGTTGCCATGACTGTACCCGTCATTTATTCTTTGGCAAAGCAGTATCCTCATGTGAGAATCACTATGCTTAGCCGTCCTTTTGCTCGACCTTTCTTTGAGAACCTTGCTCCCAATGTGGGTTTCATGGAAGCTGACCTCAAGGGTGAATACAAAGGTATAAAAGGATTGAACGCTCTCTATCGCCGATTGGTGGCTAAGAAATTCACAGCCATAGCCGACTTGCATAGCGTCTTGCGCTCCAACTATCTCCGTATGCGTTTCAATCTTGGAATGTACAAGGTTGCCCACATTGATAAGCATCGCTCGGAAAAGAACAAACTGACTGCTAGCAAAAACAAACAACTGGTGCAGTTATCCACATCTTTTCAAAACTATGCTGATGTCTTTTCACGTTTGGGCTATCCTGTCAATTTGGATTTCACATCTATCTTTATGGAAGGCAAGGGTGATATCAGTTTATTGCCATCACAGATATTCACAGACAAAGCTGGAGTTATCCACTCTTCTGGGGACAAACAATCACCATGGATAGGCATTGCTCCTTTTGCTGCCCATAAGGGAAAAATATATCCTATCGACAAGATGGAAAAAGTTATCCAACAACTTATCCATACTTATCCACAAGTTCGTTTATATCTTTTCGGAGGCGGAAAAGAGGAAACTGCCATCATGAATCAATGGGCAGAAACCTATCCGCAAGTCATCAATGCCTCTTCTCAACTCAACGGCTTAGCCCAGGAGCTCAACCTCATGAGTCAACTACAGTTGATGATCAGTATGGACAGTGGCAATATGCACTTGGCATCGCTAGTGAATACTCCCGTCATCAGTATTTGGGGAGCCACTCATCCTTATGCCGGCTTTATGGGATGGAACCAGGATGATGCCAACGCCGTGCAAGTATCATTACCTTGCCGACCTTGCAGCATCTATGGCAATAAGCCTTGCATGAGAGGTGACTATGCCTGCCTAAATGAAATTCAGCCAGAAGAAATCATCAACAAGGTGAAATTTATTCTTCAATAACCACATTGACTTCCAATACTCAGCATCCCATACCATTACGCCCTGCACAGTGATAGCTTACACCGTGCAGGGCGTAATGGTATGGAGTGCAAGGCGACAAGCTACGCCGTGCAGAGCGTAAGCCAATGCTCTGCACAGCATCTATCCACAAAGTTGTGGAAAAGTGTATGGAAAACCCTTATCATAACTTATTCATAACTTTGTAGAAATCCACAGTTCACGATTTTGCAACTATCAAATGAGGATATCCACATAGTTATTATTCAGTTTTAAGGAAGTTTTTCACGAATTTTGATCGAAAAAAGATATAAACTTATTAACTTTGCAGCGAATTGGGGAAATGTTGATAAATCCATTAAAACATTATGAGCCAACAAGAAAGTAAAAGAACATCTTTCGAATAACTGCGTATAAGACTTGGATAACTTAATATCCAAATATTTAGGAAAATTTTTATCCACTTATCCACGGCATATCATAATCCCTATATTTTTTTAGAAATAAGAAATAAATAAAAATATAATATAAATGTTATGGTGAAAAAAGAATGGATTGAGAAAGGATACGTTGACGAACCTGTTGACGAGACCTTGGACTTGAAGAAAGAGATTCGCCGTCTCTGCGAGGAGAAGGATGCGATAATCTTGGCTCACTACTACACGGTAGGAGAGATTCAGGATATTGCCGACTTCGTGGGCGACAGTTTGGCTTTGGCTCGTAAGGCTGCTGAAACGGATGCCAAGGTGATGGTGATGTGTGGTGTACACTTCATGGCTGAGACTTGCAAGCTCCTGAGTCCTGACAAGACGGTTTTGTGCCCTGATCTGAATGCGGGTTGTTCACTTGCCGACAGCTGCAAGGCTGAGGATTTGAAAAAGTATAAGGAAGAGCATCCTGGATACAAGGTGGTAAGTTATGTGAATACCACTGCTGCCGTGAAGGCGTTGACCGATTGTGTGGTGACCAGTGGTAATGCCAAGAAGGTGATAGACAGTTTCCCGCAGGACGAGAAAATCATCTTTGGACCAGATTATAACCTCGGTAACTATATCAACAGCGTGACGGGCAGAAATATGCTTCTCTGGAACGGTGGATGCCATGTCCATGAGAAATTCTCTGTCGAGGCTATCGTCAAGCTTAAGAAAGAGCACTCTGAGGCTGTCGTGATGGCTCACTTGGAGTGTAAGGCTCCTGTATTGGCAGTAGCCGATGTGAAAGGTTCTACGGCTACAATGTTGCATTACGCCCAAGAGCATCCTGAAATCAAAGAGTATATCATCGCCACCGAAGCTGGTATTCTTCACGAATTGGAGCGAAATTGCCCTGATGTTACTTTCTATCCAGTTCCACCAGAGGTGAGCGAAGGTGGGGTAGGTTGCAGTTGCAATGAGTGTGAATATATGAAGATGAACACACTCA
>ERZ1026888.29-NODE-29-length-82489-cov-9.184293_pt1 | contig 82489 bp, 67 predicted proteins | sample MGYA00380174_ERZ1026888 | MGnify/ENA primary metagenome ERZ1026888 (study PRJEB33269, sample SAMEA4719810) | human gut metagenome | biome: human-associated habitat; feature: organic feature; material: feces | place: Cameroon | collected 2013-10 ...
CAAAAGAAATAAATCCATTTATTTCATTTTGCATTCGGTTTGCATTATCTTTGTAGACAACTTTTCTGAACCTGATGGAGATATGAGCGGATTACGAAACATTGAGTCAGAACACGGCATGGCGGTGGCGAGATGGATAACGACCTTATGGATGCTGACCATCGTTTGTCATGCCTCGGCACAACGGAAGGGTATCGTAATAGATGCCTCAACGAAACAACCGCTGAGAAACGTGTTCGTGAAATGCGACAACGACAGTACCATAAAGACTCCATGGGACGGTACATTCCAACTGCCGGAGAAATTCCAGACTGTGGCATTCTATCATCCGAACTTCGAAAAGAGGGTGTTGAACCACAAGGAGTTGACCGACACGGTGTTTATGCTGCCATCGGCAAGGATGCTCAACGAAGTGGTGGTATACGGCAAGAGGGGAAAAATAAGAGATTTCACAAGAATGACGACAATCGACAAACAATTGCTTGGCATAAAGCCGACGAATGGTTTCGACATTCTCGGACTGCTGAAACTCATCACCAACCCTATACAGCGAAGCATAGAACACAAAAAGGAGGTGAAGAAACAGAAGCGCAAACAGATATTGGATAATTATTAACCCATATATAACAGGAAAAAAAACATCATTGAATGAACGACCTATACCTGCCCGCTGAATGGGAAAGACAAAGGGCACTGCAACTGACGTGGCCTCATAAGGACACGGACTGGAACTATTGTCTCGACGAGATAAACAACACGTATGTGGAGATGGCGGATGCCATAACAAGATATGAACCACTGATTATCGTGGCACCCGACACGAAGGAGGTGGAGAGGATGCTATGCGGCAGACTTTCTGAAGAGCAGATGAAAAGGGTGACGCTACACCAGTGTCCTACCAACGACACATGGGCAAGAGACCACGCCTTCATCTCGCTGAAGGAGAGGAATGCTGAAGACGGCCCTCTCACGCTGCTCGACTTCCGCTTCAACGGATGGGGCGAGAAATTCGAAGCGTCCCTCGACAATGCCATCAACCGCAGTCTGTATGAAAACGGCATCGTGGAAGGACGGTATGAAGACCACAACGACTTCGTGCTCGAAGGCGGATCGATAGAGAGCGACGGCAAGGGAACGGTGTTCACCACAAGCTGCTGTCTGCTTGCCCCCCACCGCAACCAACCTCTCTCGCGACAGGAGATAGAGGAACGGCTGAAAGAGATGCTGCGTGCCGACCGCATAGTATGGATAGACTACGGACAGCTAACAGGCGACGACACAGACGGACATATCGACACGCTGGTGCGCACTGCACCTGACGACACGCTGGTATATGTGGGATGCGACGACAAGGAGGATGAGCAATACGACGAGCTGCACCGCATGGAGGAGCAACTCACCACGCTGCGCACCGACGACGGCAGACCATACCGTCTGCTGAAGCTGCCGATGCCGGAGGCGATGTATGAGGACGGTGAACGACTGCCTGCCACATACGCCAACTTCATCATCATAAACGATGCCGTGATTTATCCTACATACAACCAACCGGAGAACGACGAGGAGGCACGACGCATCATAGCAGAGGCTTTCCCCTACAGGGAACTGATTGGCATAGACAGCAGCGTGGTGGTGAGACAGCATGGTTCGCTGCACTGCTGCTCAATGCAGTATTTCGAATAGCCTGGAAAGAGTCTTTGACGGGCGAAACCAAGCCGTGTTATTCTGCTGACAGCAGCCCCCACCTAACCTCCCCCGTAGGGGAGGGACAGATAGTAATGACCGGTGAAGGCAGCTGATGAAAATGACAAGCAGAGTAACCTCAGAGGAAAACAGCAACGGAGTAACCTGCATCTCCCCTACGGGGGAGAACGAGAGGGGGCTGATAATGATTGCCAGGCAATGAATACCTATGACAGCAGCCCCCACCTGTCCTCCCCCGTAGGGGAGGAATGGTTTGCATGCCTCTGAAAGTACTTGGATATGCAAAGTAACAAAATGGTTTGCATGCCTCTGAAAATCCCTGGATATACAAGGCAACAAAAAAGATAACAAAATACAAAATAACAATATGAGCCAACTAAGAATAGGAATTCTGCAGCAGAAGAAGACTGCAGACATCATTGAAAATATGAAAGCCATAGAGGAGAACGTGACAGACCTCGCCAGACGTGGCGCCGAACTGATCATTCTCTCTGAGCTGCACAACTCCCTGTATTTCTGTCAGGTGGAAGATGTGAACAACTTCGACCTCGCGGAGACAATACCCGGACCGTCTACCGACTTCTTCGGTGAACTGGCACGCCGCCTGGGAGTGGTGATGGTGATATCGCTCTTCGAAAAGAGAGCTGCAGGACTCTACCACAACACCGCCGTGGTGATAGAGAAAGACGGAACGATAGCGGGCAAATACCGCAAGATGCACATCCCTGACGATCCGGCATACTACGAGAAATTCTATTTCACTCCCGGCGACCTGGGATTCCATCCGATACAGACTTCAGTGGGAAAACTCGGAGTGCTCGTATGCTGGGACCAGTGGTATCCTGAGGCAGCACGCCTGATGGCGCTACAGGGAGCTGATCTGCTCATCTACCCTACCGCCATCGGATATGAAACAAGCGACACACCAGAGGAGCAACAGCGCCAGCGCACGGCGTGGACAACGGTGCAGCGAGGACATGCCGTGGCCAACGGACTGCCGGTAGTGACAGTAAACCGCGTTGGCTTTGAGCCAGACCCATCGGGACAGACAAAGGGAATACAGTTCTGGGGCAGTTCGTTCGTTGCCGGTCCACAGGGCGAACTCTTCTATCAGGCTTCTGACGACGATGAGGAGAGTATCGTTCTCGACATCGACCTCGGCCACAGTGAGCAGGTACGCCGTTGGTGGCCATTCCTGCGCGACCGACGCATTGATGAATACGGCGACATAACAAAGAGGTTTATTGATTAGACAAGTGGATTACAACCAAGCAGTCATAAAAAATAAAGTAAACGTCCTAACGACCGATTTGGGTTAAAGATATCGCAAAATAAAAGACGGGCAGACAAGGATTCATTTCCTGTCTGCCCGTCATTTATTTTGCCATTATTCTAAACTACCTTATTTCTTGCTCAGTCCTATTTTGCTGCCGAAGTTGCAGAACCAGAACACGTATACATAATAGATGAACATCATTGCCACAGCATAGCCAACGCCGAGTGCCGGGTTGTCAACGATCCATCCCATAAGCAACGGGAGAGTGGCACCACCGACAACACCAAGGTTGATGATACCGGATGCCTTCTTCGTATGCGGACCGAGTTCCTGAAGACCGAGGTTGAACACCAGCGGCCACATCACAGAATGGAACAGTCCTGCGGCAAGCATTGCCCATACACAAGCGATGCCGGTGAGGAAGAACGAAGCTGCCACACACAAGGCTCCGCAGCAAAGGCAAATGGAGAGGATACGACGCGGTTTGAACTTATTGAGAATAGCAGCTCCCACGAACCTGCCGACCATCATTCCGCCCCAATAATAAGGAAGGAAGTCTGTCGCTGTGCCATAGGCTGCCAATTCCGGATTGCTCTTGAAATAAGCAGGCAACATGGATGGCACTCCGAGCTCGATACCCAAATAGAAGAAAATGCCGAGCATACCGAACCAAACGTGAGCATAGCTGAACACGCTGCTCTTATACTCCTTGCGCTCACCGCTCTCCTCTTCTGCCTGCTGCTCCTCGTTGATGTTCGGCAACTTCAAAAAGAAAAGCACGACACACAGGATAAGAGTGAAGATGCCGAGTCCGAGATATGGTCCAGGCACTGCATCGGGGGTCTTGGCCTTGCCGGCGATGATGACGTAGGTGATGAATACCGGTGCCACAGTAGTGGCAGCGGAGTTGAGGGCATTAGACAATGTCATGCGGAAAGCTCCCTTTTCCGGCGAACCGAGCACCATGACGTATGGATTTGCCACGAGCTGAAGCATCACGATACCGAGAGCCACGATGAACATGCTGCCGAGGAACACGGAATATATCACCGATGTCTCCATACCGAGCAGCGACGAAATGCCAAAGTAGTTGATTACGAATCCGATGCCCACAACGGCGAGTCCGAGCAGCAGGGTCTTCTTGTAGCCTATCTTGTTCATCATCATTCCAAGAGGAATAGAGAGAGCATAGGCTCCATAGAATGCTGTGTTTACCAACTGTCCCTGAGAGTCTTTCAGTCCGAAAGCCTCTTTGCAGAACTCAATCATCGAATTGTTCATTGTTGTGATGAAACCGATAAGAAACATCACGGCAAACATCACGATAAGCGCAAACGTATAGTTAGGCGACTGCTTCTTTTGAATATTGTCCATAAGTTAGTAATATGTTTATATATTTATGTTTGTTGAGTACAAATTGACAAGTTGACAAGCAAACGAGTTGACAAGCAAACGAGCTGACAAGCAAACGAGCTGACGAGCAAACGAGCTGACGAGCCACAGGTCAATAATAAATAGTCAATAGTTTATAAAATGAACTGACGAGCTGACAAATTCATGAACCTCCGGGATTTCCCTTCATCAATCCATACATTTGTCAACCCGTCAATCAATATCTTTACGACAGTCTGTCCTCTGGCACACCGATCATTTCCTTCTTCACCACTGTGCGCTTGCGGATAGCGCGTTTGCGCTTCGGTTTCTCCTCCTCTGCCACAGTCTTCACTCCGGCAAGTTCCGGGTCTATCATGATACGTCCGCAGTATTCGCAAACGATGATCTTCTTGTGCATCTTGATGTCGAGCTGTCTCTGAGGCGGAATCTTGTTGAAGCAACCACCACAGGCGTCACGCTGCACGTAAACGATGCCGAGGCCGTTGCGGGCGTTCTTGCGGATACGCTTGAAGCTTGTGAGCAGACGTGGCTCCACCTTCATCTCCAGATCCTTGGCTTTGTCTCTGAGGCGTTCCTCTTCGGCACGTGTCTCCTCGATAATCTCGTCGAGCTCGTTCTTTTTCTCTTCGAGAGCCTGCTTGCGGTCGTCGATCTGCTCCTCAGCACGCTTCAGGTCGCTCTTGCGCTCCTCCACCTTGGTGGCAGCCTCGCGTATCTTCTTGTTGCAAAGCTCTATCTCAAGTGTCTGGAACTCAATCTCCTTCTTCAGCGTGTCATACTCACGGTTGTTCTGCACGTCGTCGAGCTGTTCGTTGTATTTCTTCACGCTTATCTGCGCAGCGGCGATCTCAGCCTTCTTCTGGGTGACAGCCTGCTGGAAGTCTTCAATCTCGTCCTTGATCTTCTCCACACGGGTGGTAAGACCGGCAATCTCGTCCTCAAGGTCTTGCACCTCGAGAGGCAGCTCTCCTCTGAGGGCTCTTTTCTCGTCGATGGCCGACAATGTGGTCTGCAACTTGTAAAGAGTCTCCAACTTCTCTTCTACTGTCAAATCTGTAGGATCTTTTTTAGCCATATTGCTTTTACAAATAAATTATAGGATTGGTGTTCTGGCTTGTGACAACGCATCTCACTCCTTCACACTGCTCCTCGATTATTGATTTAAATATTTCGTATGTATATTGTTCGCTCTGATAGTGACCGATTACGGCAATCTGTATTTCCTGCTCATGAGCGAAATAATCATGATAGTGCATCTCTCCCGTCACGAAGGCGTCGGCACCGGCGGCTATCGCTTCCGGCAGGAGGAACGACCCTGCTCCTCCGCAGATGGCTACCGTGCGGATAGGGCGTCGCAGCAGCTGGTTGCACTGCACGCACTCCACATCGAACTCCCGTTTGAGCATCATGATGAAATCGTCTGCCGCCATTGCACCTGGCAACTCTCCCATCACTCCGCTGCCGCATGTGATGCCATCCACCTGTTTCTCGGTGAAGAACTTCACACCGGTGAGCTGCATCTTCTCTGCCATCTTGAAGTTTACGCCACCCTGGGCATTGTCCATGTTGGTGTGCATGGAGAGGATCGTGATGTCATGCTTGATAGCCTTTGCCACTGTCCTCTGTACGTCGTCAGCCCCCACCACTCTTTTCAGCGGACGGAAGATGAGCGGATGGTGTGAGACAATGAGGTTGCACCCCTTTTCTATCGCCTCGTCAACGATGCTGCTCGTCACGTCAAGACACAATAATGCCCCTGAAACTTCCGCCTCTGTCAATCCAACCTGCAAGCCGGCATTATCAAAGCTCTCCTGCAAGGGCAGAGGCGCGAAACGCTCAAGGGCACGAACCACTTCTATTATTTTCACGCTTTACAGCCTTTAAAATGTTCATTCCGCTTTTACCTGTAGAACGCCGCTGACATGCGGAATATACCTATTATAATATTATTAGAGTGCAAAATTAGCAAAACTATCTGATTTCTTGAAGAAATTACGCTATATATTAATATGTTTTAACCCAAATCAGCCAACAACAAGGTGAAAACAAGTAATTTCCACGGCTTTGATGACCAATTTGGGTTACAAAAACACGCTATGCAATGATGTATATCGGCTACCGCATCAGATTCCCCAATCTTCGGGACTTGCGGTTTTCTCCACTTTCTTCTCCACATCGTCGGGAAGCGACGGGAAAAAGTCGATGCCTGTGATGCGCTCCACTTCGTCTACGCTGTTCACATAGTCGCCTTTCGGACGGTTGCCATCCTCGTTCTTGTATATGAAACCGATTGCCTTCGGAGTGCCTTCCATACAGAGTACCACCTTGAAGAACGCTTCCGGCACCACGACCTTGTTCTTGCCGATGGTCTTGTGCTTGCCTTTATATAGAACCGGACCGCACACCACGTACACCTTGCCGTATTGCTGTGCCCAACGGCGGCAGGCATTCTCCATCTCGTTCCAGTCGCCACGGTTCAGACTGGGATTCTGCGGACAGATATTGGTGAACAGAAACGACTCCCACATCGCCTCTTTGTCCCATTTGTTGTCGCCTGCCGGACACATGTGTCCGCGGTCGTAGCCAGAACTGTAGTAGTCCCAGTCTGTGGCTCTCGGTTCTGCCACGTCTTCGTCTTCATGAAATGCCTTGCGCGGACGCTTCACACCGCCTTCCAGCCTGCTGGCGTCGAGACGCCATGCCACCCAGTTGGGGAGTTTCGTGTCTGCGTTATACGACACGGCATACCCTCTTCGAGTGAGTATCTGCTCTTTCACTCCCTTCAGCGGAGCCGGTATCTCCAACCCGTCCGGATCAGCAGCCGCAATAGCTACAGTCGACGCCCCCGCCTTATCCTGCGCCACACCGCTCTTCGTGGCAACGTCAATCAGCCCCTTGACAATGTCTTTCGAACCGCCGTTGGCGGTGCATCCGAAGAAGACGGCAAGCACTGTGAGCAGAAATATCTGCTTCCTGAATAGTTTTCTCATTTCGAATTATATCTTTAACTGTATGTATTTAAGTTGTTTTAATATCTGGTCAAAGGCTATTCTCCCATGGCATAGCCACACCATTTTCACAGGATGAAGGAAGAACATCCATCATTCTATTCGTTTGCAACTGCGAAGGTAGTGATAATAATCGGAAAATCGTCATACACCAATGACGGAAGTTCAAAAAAAGCAGAATTGTCACACTCTGTAAACCATAAAAAAGATAATCCCCCAGCAAGCTCTCTATGCTAAGGGACCATCCAAAGAAATTGGTCTTGATTTGTTTACTACCTATTGAAAATTACCCTTTTACCAATCTTCTGATGATTATCACATCATCAACACTAAACTAAACCTATTATATATCTTTGTCGCCGACCGCATTAATGCCTTCCTTGCATTATCATTGTTGCGGATAGCTGTGTTACCATCTTGAAAAAGACTCACTGGCGGTCGTTTTTTTTCTGCATCAAATTGGATTGAGAATAAAAGCGATATGGCTTACATCATATAGAATATGATTACCAATGAGTCTTTTCTGAGCGTCGCGTCTTCTCAGATTGCCGCTCCCAATATCTACAATATTTATTTCCGCTTGCAAAGTTATCGTAAGAGCCCGCCAAGCAGCATAAAATTTGTTTCATATAATAATAAAAATCGTTCACGGTATCAAAAATAGCGCAAAATGAACATTTTATAACTATAAAAAGTAATTATCCGAAGCCTTTTTATGATGAAATATTCAGAAATATAGTTTTTCACTTATAAAACCTCACGACACAAGTACTATCAATAACCGATGAAAATACAGAGCGAAATGAGACAAGCTGCAGCGTTTTGTGACACCGCAATCCAAAACATAACAATAAGAAGACTACATTAAACCCAAATCGGTCATTAGGGCTTGCCTGGATTTTGCTTTTTAGAAGAGTGGATTTTGTTTGGCTTTTAATGAGTAATAGCGAGCTATTGCGAATTAAAAACAAGCAAAAGACGCCTTATAAAAAGCAAAAGACTGCAAGCAGTTATTATAATTATACATTAAACGGCCTAATGACCGATTGGGGTTAAAAGCATATTTTCTGTTCGGCAAATGTTTTAGCCGCACAGAAAATATGAATAAACAAGACGCAATAAGACAAGGATCAGGACGGAGCGCCAGCATTAAATCATCTGCCGCTCCTTATATCGCTAGGCTGCATGCCATACTCGTCCTTGAAACATTTGGTGAAGTATGACGGTGAGGAGAACCCCACCTCGTATGCTATTTCGGCTATGCCCTTGTCGGTATGCTCCAGCTGCGACTTCGCTCTCTGCAGACGCGATTTGCGCAACAGGTCTACTACAGAGATTCCCATTACGGCTTTCACCTTGCGATAGAGCTGCACTCTGCTGAGTCCCATTTCTCTGCCGATAGCCTCAACGCCAAACTCGCTGTAGCCCATATTATGCTGTATGATGAGACGCAGCCGTTCCACAAACTCCTGGTCGGAGCTTGACATGCCTACTGGGTCTTCTGCCACATCCTGCATGCCCGTGATTGAATCCTTGAGCTTCCGGCGGCTGCTCAGCAGGTTTTCTATTCGCGTTCTCAGAAGTTTCGAACTGAATGGTTTCGTGATATACGAGTCGGCACCGTTCTCATAGCCTTCTATCTTCTGTTCGTCGAGAGCCTTTGCCGAAACGATGATTACGGGTATCTGACTGGTGGAGGAGTTTCGTTTCAGTTCCGCACAGAGTTCCAGTCCGTCGATTCCCGGCATCATGACATCGCTGATGACGAGGTCTGGATGGAATGTCCTCGCCATCTTGAGAGCCTCGTTGCCATCGGCAGCCTCTATGATGACATAGTCGTCTGACAGTAGCGCCTTCATATAATCCCTTATCTCCTTGTTGTCGTCGGCGATGAGCAGTGTCGGTTTGTTGTCGCTGCCTATCACTTTCTGCACCAGACTGTGTTTCACGCCAGCATCTTCATCTGCCGGCATTGCCGTATAATTATTGCCGGCGCCGGCGTCTTCGTCATCGACCGTGTAACAACAACTCTCCACAGCCATGTCTTCCACCTGCTCGCCACTGTGTTCTCTCGGTATCACCACAATGAAATTGGAGCCCTGTCCCTCATGACTGCTCACCATCACTTGTCCACCGTGTAGTTCGGCGTATGCCTTCACGATGGCGAGTCCTATGCCTGTGCCTCCCTCCGTGCCTTCGGTCTGGAAGAATCGTTCAAATACCTTTTCGCGGTCTTCCTCCGGTATTCCCTTGCCGGTATCGCTCACGCTGATAAGCACCTTACGGTCGGGCATGTCGCACAGCGTCACCATAACGGTCCCTCCGGCAGGAGTGAACTTCACGGCATTGCTGACGAGGTTGAAGACGATGCGGTTTATCTTCTCCTCATCGCCAACAAAGTCGCTGTCGGTATACTTGTCTGTGTTTATCTCGAGGTTCACATTTTTCTTCTCCACAGTAGGATAGAAATCGCTCACCCATTGTCTCACCTTTTCTGCCAGACTGAAATTGCGGAGATGCAGTTTCACGTTGCCGTCCTGTATCTTCCTGAAGTCCATGATGTCGTCAACGAGCCGCCGCAGGGCATTGGCGTTGCGGCGCACGATGACAAGGAGGTTTCTGCCGTGTTTGCTCAGTTTTTCGTCTTTGAAGAGTTGTTCCACGGGGTCTACGATGAGCGTGAGCGGAGTGCGCAGCTCATGGCTCACGTTGGTAAAGAATCTGAGACGCGACTGTGTGAGCGCTATCACTTCGGTATTGAGCTTGTTCAGTTCTTCGTTGCGCTTGGTGAGCTGCTGCGCGAACTTGCCTTTTGCCATACTGCTCTTCCGCATCATCACTACGGCTGCAATGAGGAGCACAAGTAATACTCCCAGCAGACTGATGAACAGTTCCTGTCCGCTATTGTATCTCTGGTATTTGTTCACCTGATTATGCAACCGTTCGAGCATATTTCTCTGTTGCTCGGCGTTCAGGTCGGTCATCAGTGTCAGTTCGGCATTGTTTTTCGTGATGATGGTGGTAGAGAGGCTGTTACTGCGGTTGAAGTCCTTGCCTGTGAGTATCTTCATTGCGAGGTCTACCACTTCCTGTCCTCCTGTCGGGTTCAGATATGATGCGTCGAGAATACCTTCGTTCACCATCTCCACTCCTCCGCCTTTGCCGAGCAGCCCGTCCACACCCACGAATTTTGCCTTTCCCGAGAGGTTGTGGCGGCGCATGGTGAGGTATGCGGCATACGCCATACGGTCGTTATGGGCATAGACATAGTCGAAATCGGTGGTCTTTGCCAGTATCTTCTCCATTGCCTTTTCTGCCCCTGTCTGTTCCCAGTCGGCGCCTTCGCTCGCCACGATTTTCACATCGGGGTAGTTCTTCAGGGCATCCACGAATCCCTCGTGTCTGCCTTTGGCCGGTGAGGAGTTGTCGAGACCGCGTATCTCCACCACCCTACCGCTGCCATTGAGCTGGTTGGCGATGTATGTGCCGAGATCGAAACCGATGCGATAGTTGTCGCAACCGATAAAGGCGGTGTATTTGTTGGAGTTCGTCGTTCTGTCAAAGAATATCACGGGAATGCCTTTGTCGTAGGCGCGTTCAATGGCTTTGGTCACTCCGTCGAGCTGGTTGGGACACACCACAAGGAGGTCGATGCCTTCGTCCACCAGACTGTCTATCTGTGCTGCCTGCTGTACGTTGTTGTCTTTGGCCGACTTGATGTCTACTTCCACGGAATCGTTGATATAACTCATGAAGCGGAACTCACTGTTCTGCTTTTGGCGCCATTTGTCGTCGGAGCACTGAGAGATGCCGATTTTATATTTATGTGTTTTTTCGGAACAGCAAACCAGAGACATTGCCGCCACTGATGCCAGCATTACTGCCGCCACCATAGTGGATAACTTCCGACCAAAGTTTGTTTTATTCTGAATCATAATATCGAAATTACTTTTTACGCATCAAATTATATACCTATATAATATATATAGCACAGGAAGTCTGTCATTGGATTTCCGTCTGCGCCTTATTACAAAGCTCTGCGCTTATCGCCCTGACAGAACAAAAGCATGTTTCGCCCCGTCAATCCGGTTTACCTAAAACGTCCCCTTAACAACACATGGGGATATCCCATTGCGCCCATCACAATGTAATTGCATTTTCCGATTCATGACAGTCGTCACAACGACCTCCTCTTATGCTTCGTAGATAATTGTAGATATCCTTATACTTTCAATACATTCACTCTGCAAATATACGACATTCTTTTCACATTAGGTATATTTGACGATAAAATTTCTTCTTTTCAGACAGACCACAGGCCGGCCACAAGGCTACTGAAAATCCTTCATGCGGATGAGTGTCATTGCTTTAAGCCAAAACGGTCTAATGAACGTTCTGGGGTTATTGGGGCATGGCAGAAATTTCTGTGCCTGCATCTCTTGTAATAGCAATCTATTTTCTGCATTTATGACTTGCAGTTCTAAGATGCCGTATTCATTGGTATAGATAACGACCGGACTGCAAAGATATTGCTCTGTCATGTCTTTTTGTCCATACCTGCATAACGTTTTGTTATAACAAGACTCATTGCTATCCGGAAAGACTTTTGCAAGCTATACCCGTTGGCGGAATTAATCTATGTTGACGGATATGAGTAAAAGTTGTAAATATCGCTTAATTCTCAGTAAAATCAAAAATTGCCAAAAAACTGTCAGACCATCTGGTTTTTTGCCGTAATATCCTGACAAGCAGGCAGTTGACTATCAGCCAACTGTCAGCCAATTGTCTGGATGGTTTTGTTTATGGAAGGATTTGTCAGATAGCATGAATTGCATGCATTGGCAGAATCCTGAAAACAGGAATATGGGTATTACAACATTAACTTATTGGGCACTTGTCTGACAGAAATTCTGCCCATCCGGGGCAAGCAGCGTGCCCATGTGGGGCAAGCACGTTACCCCAAGTGGGCACGAATACTGCCCGGAATGTGCCCAAAACATTCACAGAACGAAACCGCAGGAAAGGAATGCAATGGCTACATGGTCTGATGATACTTCCATGATACTTCTATGATACTTTTTTGTAAGGATAACGAAAAAGTATCATTCACGCAACACGCTCTCTTTCAGAGACATAAACTGAAATCAATGGCTTAAAATGATACTTTGACACTTTGTGCAGGAAAAACAATTCCATGTAAGCAGTCAACCAATCATTCAAAAGAAGAAGAATATAGCAAACGTTCTCACAAAAAAAATATTGCATACAAGTAAAGGATAATTGAAAAAAGAATTATCTTTGCATGAATACTTGAAAAAAATGAATTTATGAAAAGATGCAAGATACTGATCGTTGACGACATTCCTACTAACGTAACGCTGATCTCTACCATAATAAAGAAGAAACTCGATGCCTACTCCGATACCGCTCTGAGCGGAGAGGAGGCTCTGAAAAAGATTGAATCCTTCAACCCGGACATCATAATCCTTGACCTCATGATGCCGGGCGTTGACGGATGGGACGTGATACGCAACGTGAGGAGCAAACATGGCAAAGACGAGGTGGCGATAATCGTGACATCGGCAATAACAGACGAGGTGAACATGGCGGAATGCTATGACCTGGGGGTGAACGACTACATCGAAAAGCCTATCTTGCAGAACAAACTGCTCGACACGATTCGCCGACAAGCGGAAAAAATCCTGGGATAGCCCATCATGAGGGGAATGACGAGACACATAAGAAGGGGACTGCTGGTCCTGACCGTGTGCGTCATGGCATTGTTGCATGCCAACGCCGCTTTCGCACGAGAAGCCAAGAGGATTCTCGTGATAACCTCGTATAACCCCGACACCAAGAAGATGTATACCACCCTATCCGACATACTGCAGGAGCTGAAAAATAAAGGAGAGAACAACATCAGACTCGACATAGAGAACCTGAACTGCAAGGGGCTCAGCGAGGGGCACGAATGGAAATACCGCATGGCAGACATTCTGAACGAACACAGACTGTCGCCGCCAGACCTCATCATCCCGCTCGGACAGGAGGCATGGTCGTCGTTTCTGTCGCAGAATTCCGACATCGCAAGGCACACTCCCGTGATGCCTGCCTTAGTGAGCACCAACACGCTGATAAGCCAGAACGACAGCTGCAACATACAGACCATCCAGCCAAAGGCGGTTTATTACGACGAGATACAGGGATTCAATATCGTGGGCGGCATATTCTATAAGTACGACATAGAAAAGAATCTGGAACTGACCAGACAGTTGTTCCCCAACACAAAGAGGATTGCCCTCATCACCGACTTCACCCTGGGCGGACTCGCCATGCAGACCCACGTGACAAGACACATGAAGCGCCACAAGGATATAGAACTGGTGTTGCTCGACGGAAGGAGCAACACGATGTTTGAAATCTGCGACAAACTGAAGAATATCAACGGGAAGAACACCGTGTTGTGGCTCGGCACATGGCGCATAGACAGCAGCGAGAACTATAGTCTGACAAGCACCGACGACGTGTTGAGAAAGGCAAACCCACAGATTCCGACATTCTCGCTATCGGCAACCGGAATGGGCAACTGGGCGATAGGAGGATACACACCGGAATATACTCCACAGGGAAAGATGCTTGCCGACATGGCAATAGAATATCTCTACGGCAAGAAGACCAGAGGGAGCCTCTTCCATATCATACCGTCTACATACACCTTCGACCAGAAAATGCTCGAAGCCTTCAATAAGGAAGATGCCGAACTGCCACAAGGCGCCGTGGTGCTGAACACAGCGACACACTTCTTCTCGGCAAACAAAAGCATAATATTGCCAACACTCGCTGTATTCGCTTTCCTCGCCATCGCCCTGGTTCTCGCCATATACTATCTCATGAAGATGAAAAGACTGAGAGACGCTCTCGAAATACAGAGCGAGGAACTGAAAAGAGCGAAGGACATAGCAGAAAGAGCAAACAACGTGAAGACTACGTTCATTGCCAACATGAGCCACGAGTTACGCACTCCGCTGAATGCCATAGTGGGATTTGCGAATCTTCTTGAAGAGGACGACTACGAGGAGGAGGAGAAGAAGCAGTTCTGTCACGTGATAAAGGAGAACTCGGACATGCTGCTCAACCTGATAAGCGACATCCTCGACATATCGAAGATTGAATCCGGCAAGCTGCCTATCAGTCCGGAGGAATGCGACGTGATAGCCCTTTGCCGTACAAGCATACTGTCGGTGAAACACGCCAGCAAACTGGAAGATGTGGAATACATAGAGGATTTCCCCAGCGATGAGAGCCTTATGATATACACCGACCCGATGCGACTCAAGCAGGTGATGATAAACCTGCTGTCGAATGCCAGCAAATACACCAAGAAGGGATTCATAAAACTCACCATACGCCCCGACTACGACACCGACTACATCACGTTCGCCGTGACGGACACTGGCTGCGGAATACCTGAGGACAAGGCGGAAATGGTGTTCGGACGGTTCGTTAAACTGAACCAATACGTGCAGGGCACCGGTCTGGGACTGCCTCTCTGCAGGGTGCTGACAGAGAGCATGGGCGGCAAGATATGGCTTGACACATCGTATACCAACGGCACACGTATGGTGTTCACACATCCCCTCAACCTGAACAAAACGAGTCGGGGGGGGGTAAAAATGAGGAAACTGAAAAAAGTGCTGAAGGAGATATAGACGAGTGGACAAGTTAACGAGTGGACAAGTTAACGAGTTGGCAGGAAGGCATCACGAATATCAAGATGAGCGAAGAACAGAGACAACACATTACACAACTGCATCATTTTGCAAAACCAACCAATCAAAAACGTATAGTTTTAATATAAAAATGTTACTTTTTTAACCGACACAAATACAAGTAATCCGATTTTTTCATATATTTACGGCGGAAAAGCGATGTCTAACCTTAAAAACACATCATTATGAAGATCGGTATTCCAAAAGAAATCAAGAACAACGAGAACAGAGTCGGCATGACACCTGCCGGAATAGCAGAACTGATACGCCATGGCCATCAGGTAGTGGTGCAGCACACAGCTGGAGAGAACAGCGGATTCAGCGACGACCAATACGAAAAGGTGGGGGCTGCCATACTGCCCGACATCGAAGCGGTGTATCATGAGGCGGAGATGATAATAAAGGTGAAGGAGCCTATCGAGGCTGAATACAAACTGATAAAGAAGGACCAGCTGGTATTCACATACTTTCACTTCGCTTGCGACCGCCGGCTCACCGATGCCATGATTGAGAGCGGTGCCGTGTGTCTGGCATACGAGACTGTGGAAACCGACAACCATCAGCTGCCGCTGCTTATCCCTATGAGCGAGGTGGCAGGACGCATGGCTACGCTGAACGGCGCTTACTATCTGCAGAAGACCAAGGGCGGCAAGGGAAAGCTCATCAGCGGTGTGCCGGGAGTAGACCGCACGAAGGTGCTGATACTGGGCGGCGGCACCGTGGGAGAGGCTGCGGCGAGAATGGCATGCGGACTGGGTGCCGACGTATGGATAACGGATATCTCGCTGTCAAGACTGCGCCAACTCGAAATGGAACTGCCGATAAACGCACATACACTATACTCCACTGAACATAACATCAGAATGATGCTGCCAGACACTGACATCGTGGTGGGCAGCGTGCTCGTGCCGGGAGACAAGGCACCACACCTCATAACAAAAGACATGCTGAAGATCATGCAGCCGGGAACGGTGCTCGTAGACGTGGCAATAGACCAGGGCGGATGCTTCGAGACATCCCGGCCAACGACCCACTCAGAGCCTGTATACACCGTGGACGGCATCGTGCACTATGCCGTTGCCAACATTCCGGGAGCGGTGCCAAACACTTCAACAACGGCGCTGACAAACGCTACGCTGAGATATGCCATCGCACTTGCAGACAAGGGATGGAAAAAGGCATGCAAGGATGACCCGGCACTATACAGGGGACTGAACATCGTGAACGGCAAGGTGACATTCAAGGCTGTGGCAGACGTGTTCGGACTGGAATACGAGCCTGTGGAGCTTTGAAAAAGCATAGAACATATAATGTGACATCATGGGAAAGCAAAGATGCCGCATCGTAGTGATAAGATGTGGCGTCGCGGAAAAAAGCCAGAAGGGAAAGAGATTTCATATTCTCACGATATGATTCTCTTTCCCTTCCATTTTTGATATCGGAGTATGACAAGCGGAAAGCCGCCTGACAAATCCGTTCTTCTGAAAAAAGACTGCAAGCAGTTGTAAAATATTACATTGAACGACCTAATGACCATTTGGGATTAAACCAAGAACATTATTATCACCTGGGCAATGATAACCCTGACAAACATGCCGAGAGGATAAACCGAGGTGTAGGCCACTGATGCCCTGTCGCCCTTGATGGTCTCGTTGGCGTAGCTCAATGCCATGGGGTTTGCCATGGCTCCGCAAAGCAGACCGCAGATGGTGCCGAAGTCGAACTTCTTGGTCTTCAGGGCTATCACTCCAATGATGATAAGCGGCAGAACGGTGAGCAGGAATCCCACTCCCACCCACAGCAGTCCTTCTGGACGGATTATCGTGGCGAAGAAATCCTTGCCGGCAGCAAGTCCGAGACAGGCGAGATAGAGCGACAGTCCGAATTTGCGCAGCATGAGCGATGCCGAACGTGTGGTGTAGCTGATGAAATGCGCCCTCGAGCCTAACGCTCCGATGATGATTCCCATGATGATCGGACCTCCGGCAATGCCGAGCTTCACCGGTGTGCTCATGCCTGGGATGGAGAACGGTATCATGCCGACAGCCAAACCCAGCAACAGTCCGAAGAAGATGGCACTGAGGTTTGGCTCGTTGAGATCCTGTATGGCGTTGCCGAGGAACGATGCGGCATGGTTGATGTTGTCTGGCGTACCTACTACCGTTACGCGGTCGCCATACTGCAGATGCAGGGAGTCGGTGGCAAGGAGCTTGATGTCGCCACGCATCACGCGGCTGATGTTTACTCCGTATATCTGTCGCATGTGAAGCGAACCGAGGGGTTTGCCGTTCAGCTTCGTGCGTGTCATCACCACCACACGGCTTTCCACCGAGGAGTCGATGGCATTCCAGTCGATATGGTCGCGGTTCCAGTTCTTCTCCACCCTCTTGCCGAAGAGCACCTCCATGGCAGACACCTCGTCGCGCCTTGTCACCACGAGCACGTTGTCGCCAGACTGGATTATAGTGGAGGCATTGGGAACGATGACATCGTCGCCACGCCAGATGCGAGACACGATGAAGTGGTTGTGGGTCATCTGCGACACCTTAGCCAGCGTCTTGCCGGCAATGGCAGGGTTTACCACCACGAACTGACCGACAAAGGTCTGGTCTTCATCATTTGCATTGTGAGGCTGCAGGTCGTCGGGAGTGACGAAGAACTTGCGCAGCAGTATCATTGCGAAAATCACTCCCACTACACCGAGGGGATATGTAACGGCGCATCCCAGGGCAGCACCGCTACTCGACAGGTGTGCATTGGACAGAGCCTGCTGGGCAGCTCCCAAGGCTGGGGTGTTGGTGGTGGCTCCACAGAGTATTCCCACCATATCCGGCACGCTGACCGGCAGCACGAGGCACAAAGAGAGTGCCATCACAGTGCCCAAAGCTATAAGCGCCATGCTCCACGCATTGAGCGACACGCCGTCATGACGCATCATGCCGATAAAGTTGGGACCTACATGAAGACCGAGCGCATATACAAACAGCGACAAGCCGAGCGTCTCGGCAAAATTCAGCATCTCTGGGGATGCCGAGAGATGCAGACTACCTGCCACAATGCCGATGAAGAAGACAAATGCCACACCAAGGGATATTCCTCTGATGTGGATTTTGCCGAGGGCGAGTCCTAATGACACAATAAGCGACAGCACGACAATGCTCTGCACGGCAGAGTGTATCGTGAAAAGACTTTCAATCCATTCCATTTTTGCTTTCTTAAAACCTGTTGTTATGTAACAGAAATCTCTCTCGGCTGCAAAGGTAATGGAAATTTTCCGATTTTGAGTGTAAATCGGTAATGCTTTTTGTAATAATGGTTTATGGTGACGAGTTAACAAGTTAACAAGTTGACGAGTTAACGAGTTAACGAGGACAGACAATTTTAGAGATTGGCGAATTGACAAGTTGACGAGGACAGACAATTATAGAAGATACGAGGTGGCGTTGCACAAACCTTATACAACGAAAAAAGGAAGCCTCTTAAAGACTTCCTCTTCTGGGTGGCTGGTGGGGCTCGAACCCACGACATTCAGAACCACAATCTGACGCTCTAACCAACTGAACTACAGCCACCATGTAAAACGCTTAGTGTTTCAAAGCGAGTGCAAAGGTACGTGATTTATTTGAAACTTCCAAATATTTCACGTACTTTTTTGCTTTTTTCTTTATTTTCCCTGTGCCGGAGCTGCTGGAGCTGCTGCTGGAGCACCCTGCTGAGCTGCTGGAGCTGCCTTCTGGGCACCCTGTGCCGGAGCTGCCTTCTGGGCTGCACCGAAGCCTTGCACGTTGTTAGGATTTGTCTGTGGAGCCTCTGTAGCGTTCTCCATCACGCTCTGTGAGCCATCTGCCTGAGGAGCAGTATATGCGCAAACCACGCTGAATACAACCAATGAGATTGCCAGTCCCCATGTAGCCTTCTCAACGAAGTCTGTGGTCTTGCGTACACCCATGATTGAATTTGATGAAGAGAAGTTTGATGCCAGACCACCTCCCTTAGACTCTTGTATCAGGACGATAGCTATCATCAGCACTGCTGCCAAAACGATAAGAATTAAGAATAATGTGTACATTTTCTTTTGTTATTTGTATTTATTATTTATTATTAATTTCTCCAAGAAGCGAATTTGGTCTGCAAAGTAAACATTTTTTTTTGGATATTTCAAATTTAATCGCTTAATAATTTCCAAAGCCTTTGAATATTGTCCTTGTTTTATGTAAATTCGCGCCAAAGTCTCGGTAAAGACCCCTTCATCGCCATCATTTTCCTCTGTCTTGTCGTATTCTTCGGGTGGACTGTCGGGAGCGTCAGTCAGTTCTATCTTTCCTCCCTCGTTGTTGATGAAGTTGTCTATGAGGTCTTGTCCCTTCATGTGGGGATTGGCCTTCTCTGCCTCTTTTTCCGCCTCGCTCTCTGTTTCGAGCAGGTATGACACATAGTCTACTGCAGCGTCTGCCGGAGTGGGCTTGCGTCGTGGCGCCGAGTTGTCTGTCTCGTCGCCATCGTCGGGCAGGGTGTCGAGGAATTGGTCGATGAGCGATATCGTACGGCTCTCGCCTTCCTCTGAATGGTATTTTTTCTGTGTCTTCTCCTCGGCATTGCGCAGCTTGTAGTGGGCAGCCTCAACGAGTTTGAAGACTACACGGCGGTCGGTGAAATACACCGATGCCTTTCTGAGTTCCTCGTCGAACGACTGGCTGTGGAGCACATACAGATTCTGGAGCATGAGCAGCCTCGCCGTCTGGTAATATGGATATAGGGCCACGAGGGAACGCAGGTCATACAGCGTTTCCTTGTCCATCATCTCCGGGTGTTTTATCAGTTGCCCTAAATCCATATTCTTGTCGTCGGTAGTTTTATCTTGTTAATATATAGGTCTTTGTTATATCTTGCCGGTTTGCAACATCTTGCCGGTTTGCAACATCCTACCAGTTTGCCACTGTGGCGTTGAAGATCTGGTCGGTGATGTCTTTCACCATCTGCGTCACGCACTCCTCTTGTACGGAGTTGAGCGACTGGCGGCTGTCGTAGGTGGTGGTGGCAGTGAACTGTCTTTCGAAGTCCTCGCTATGGTTGGCGTTGTTTGTGAACCTCACGTTTACCGTCATTGAGAGTTCCACCTGTGCCGACTCTCCCTGTGCCGTAACTGCCTTGTTTCGCTGTGAGTATTGGGTAATTTCTCCCTCCACTTTCAGGTCGCCGTTTCTCTTCACCTGTATGAGTCTTGTATGGTTGGCATACTGGTCTTTCAGCTGATTGTTGAAGATACTCGCCATCGGTCCCCACACATAGCTTGAGCGTATCGGGAAGTCGGCGATCTGTATCGTCTTGGTCTTGTTGTAGTCGATGCTCGCTCCATTGAACTTATACGACACGCTGCATGCCGTGATCACCATGGCGATGATTGCCACGGCAACGGTCATTACACCTTTATTATATACGGAGAGTCTGCGGCTCTCTTTGTTTCTTGATTTCATTGTCTTCACACTATGGTTATTTGTCGAGTCCATACTGTCTGATTCTTCTATACAGAGTGCGGTCTGATATTCCCAGTTCCTGTGCCGCCTTCTTCCTGTTTCCGCCGTTCTTTTCGAGGGCTTTCTCCAGCATGTGGCGTCCCACGTTCTCCAGGTTCAGGCTTTCAGGTTCAGAAATCTCCTCTGCCACGGCATCCTGTACGGAGGGTTCGATTGTCTGCCTGCTGTTGACATCACCATGCTGCTGCGGAATAATGGCTGGCACAGTATCGGAACTGTCGAAATGCTCCAGCCGGCGTGGTGCGTCGGAATGTCCTCCGTCCACTTTCTTCTTCAGTTCATCCACCTCTCTTCTGAGGTCGGCCACGGTACCTCTCAGTTCATAGAGGATTTTGTACAGCAGGTCGCGCTCGCTCTCATACGAGTGCTGTTCTCCGCTGCCGCCGTTTCCTCCCATGGCAACGAGCTGCGTCGTCTCCGGGTCTTGCGGGATGTAATGCAGCAGAGTCTCTGCCGTTATCAGCCTTTGCTGCGAGAGCACCGACATCTGTTCCGTGATGTTCTTCAGCTGTCTCACGTTTCCGGGCCACTTGTATTTGAGCATCATAGCCTGAGCCTGTTCGTCGAGCGTTATCTTCGGGAAGTTGTATTTCTCCGCCATCTGCATGGCAAAGAGTCTGAAGAGCAGCAGAATGTCGTTGCCACGGTCGCGCAGCGGCGGCATCTGCACCGGGATGGTGTTCAATCTATAGTACAGGTCTTCTCTGAAGCGTCCCTGGCTCACCGCCTTGCGCATATTCACATTGGTGGCAGCTACGATGCGCACGTCGGTCTTCATTATCTTCTGACCTCCCACACGGATATACTCTCCCGTTTCTAACACTCTCAGCAGCCTTGCCTGTGTGGCAAGCGGCAGCTCTCCCACCTCGTCGAGGAATATGGTGCCCTTGTTTGCCACTCCGAAATATCCTTCGCTCTCTCCTATGGCTCCTGTGAAGGAACCTTTCTCATGGCCGAAGAGTTCGCTGTCGATGGTGCCTTCCGGTATGGAACCGCAGTTTATGGCGAAGTATTTCTCCCGTCGTCGTGGCGAGTTGTCATGAATTATCCTCGGTATAATCTCCTTTCCCACGCCGCTCTCTCCGATTATGAGCACAGACAAGTCTGTCGGCGCCACCTGCAAGGCTACGTCAAGCGCACGGTTCAACGCATCGCAGTTTCCCACGACGTTATAACGTTGCTTTATCTTCTGAAGATCTGATGTATTCATATAATTGCGACAAAATTACACAATAAAATCCACTCTTCGGCAGTGTGTTTTGTTTTTTTGTCTTTTTATTACTTTTTTGTTCTTTCCATCTTTATCAGCATCAAGCCGATTGCCGTCCATATCAGCTCCCTTATCCTCACTATCAGCGCCACGAAGATGCCGCTGCTTGCCGCCATGGCGAGTCCCGACGCCGAGAGCATGAATCCTCCCTCACGGCCTCCGAGCTGCAGCGGGATGAAGAAGAGGAGGTTGGCGAAAAGCGACGTGAACGCCAGGATTATGACGCACGACGGATAGCTCACCTCCGGCATTATCACGAGCAGCACGAACATTATCTCGAAGCTGGACAGGAAACGGCAAAGCAGTTCGAGAACCACTGCCGAAACGAACGACACGGGATTCTGCTTGTGGAGCGCCGCTATCTGGGTGTCTATCTCCCGGAGTTTGTCGCCCTGCTTCTCCATCAGTCGGCGTGCCCATTTTCCCATCCACGGCATCTTGCTCAGCCATCGTGTGAGCATCATGGCGAGACCTTTCTTGTATCCGCGCATGAAGAACCAGATGCCGAGCATGCAGAATGCCGTCGTCAGAGCGAGTATCACGGCGATGGGTATCGTAGGAGACTGCGTGATGAGATATATGCCCACGGAGAGCAGCCAGAACCAGAAGTGGCTGAAGATATGGGTCATCACATAGAGGATGACCGACGAGGAGGCTCTCTCCGTTCCGATTTTCGGTGCCAGCTCCATGATGCGGTATGCCTCGCCGCCCATCAGTCCGCCGGGTGTGGCATAGTTGAGGGCGAAGCCGGACACCGTGACCTTATACAGCCACCAGAATGAGAACGGTGTCTTGTCTTTGCCGCTGCCGCCCTGACGAATGATGACATACCACGACAGGGTGTTTATGGCATATAGTCCGAGCCAGAGTGCCACGACTGCAAAGAACCAGTATCCTGCTCTCTGCAATCCGCTCCACACCTCTCTGAAGTCGAGCTGCGTCACCATTATGACGAGCACCACGAGTCCGAAGACGAAGAAACCGTTTTGGTATTTCTTGCTCATCTATGGAGTTCTCCTATACTTCTATCACTCTGCCGCAGGAGCCTTTGGCTTCTGCTTCGAGACAGCGAATCTCACTTTCTCGCTGTCGTCTCTTCTCTCATGATACAGTTTCTTGAGAGGATCCTGCAGCGGTTCGTCGTAGTTGATGCGGTTTCTGAATATGTCGATGGCATCGTAGACAGCCTGACGGAAAGACGCCTCATCGGCAACGCCCTTTCCGGCGATTTCATACGCTGTACCATGGTCTGGCGACGTACGCACGATAGGCAGTCCGGCAGTGATGTTCACTCCCTCGTCGCCCACGATGGTCTTGAAAGGAGCCAGTCCCTGGTCGTGATACATGGCGAGCACTCCGTCGAATGCCGTGTATGTGCCATGACCGAAGAATCCGTCGGCAGCGAATGGCCCGAAGGCGTCAATACCGGCATCTGACAGTTCTTCTATTGCCGGCTTGATTACTGTCTCTTCTTCCGTGCCTATCACTCCGCCGTCACCGGCATGAGGATTCAGCGAGAGTATGGCGATGCGTGGTGCCGACACATTGAAGTCTCTCTTCAGCGCCTTGTTGAAAATGGTGCATTTCTCCACTATCGCCTCCTTGGTTATCGCCTGTGCGATGTCCTTTATCGGCAGATGGGTGGTGACGAGCGCCACTCTCAGCTGTCTTCCGGCAAGAATCATGAGTGCCTTCTGGCCCTCTCCCACTTTCTCCTCGATATACTCGGTATGTCCGCAGAAATGGAATCCTTCGCCCTGTATGTCGTTCTTGTTTATCGGAGCGGTGACGAGCACGTCGTAGCCTCCGCCTGCAAAATCTTCCATCGCCCTGTCGAGGGCTTTCAGCGCAGCCATTCCGGCTTCTTTGGTCGGCATTCCCATGTCCACCTTTACGTCTTCGTCGAAGGCGGTGAGCAGGTTCACCTTTCCGTCTACGGCATCCTCCACCTTATTTATTATAGTGAAGTTTGCCTGTATGCCGAGTGCGTTGCGGTGGTATGCCGCCACCTTTGGCGAACCGTATATAATCGGTGTGCAGAGTTCAAGCATCGTCGGTTCGGCGAAGGTCTTGAAAATCACCTCATATCCTATTCCGTTAGTGTCGCCGTGTGTTATGGCGACTCTTATCTTTCTATCTTCCATTGCTGTGTATATTCTGTTTTGTAAGTATCTGGTATAGTAGTTTTCTTATTCCTCCCCACCGTCTTCCTGCATGCGCTTGGTGCTGAGCAGTCCGCAGGCTGCCCAGATGTCCTGTCCGCGGCTCGCCCGAATGGTAGTAAACACGCCGTGTTTGGTGAGATAGTCGCGAAACGATGCCATCTTCTCATCACTCGCTCCATGCAGGTCCACATTCGGTATTTGGTGGAAGCGGATGAGGTTGACCCGGCATTCCAGTCCTTCCACGAGTTTCACTATCTCTCTGACGTGCAGCATAGAGTCGTTGAGTCCTCCGAACACGATATATTCGAACGAGAGTCTGCGCTGGTGGGTGAAGTCATACTGGTGCATGAGCGCCACCACGTCTTTTATCGACATCCCCTTCTCTGCCGGCATCAGCATGGCGCGCTGTTCGGGTATCGGCGAATGCATGCTTATCGCCACATGGCAGTCGCTCTCGTCGAGGAATCTCTTCAGTTTGTTTTTCACTCCCACGCTGCTCACGGTGATTCTCTTCGGACTCCAAGCGAAGCCATAGTCGGCGGTGAGCACCTGCGTCACTCTCAACACATTATCGAGATTGTCCATCGGCTCTCCCTGCCCCATGAACACCACGTTGGTCAGCTTCTCCCTTTCGGGCAGCGAATATATCTGGTTCAGTATGTCGGCAGCGGTGAGGTTACCCTCGAAACCCTGTTTTCCGGTCTGGCAGAAGAGGCAGTTCATCTTGCATCCCACCTGCGACGACACGCAGAGCGTAGCCCTGTCGCCATCGGGGATATACACCGTCTCCACAAACTTTCCGCTTGCCGTGGGGAAGAGGTATTTTATCGTTCCGTCGACAGACTTCTGACAGTCTATCGGATCCATGCCGCCCACCTCATAGTGGGCTTTCAGCTTCTCCCTGTTAGCCTTCGATAAGTTTGTCATCTCGTCGATGTCACGCACTCCTTTCTCATAGAGCCATTTTGCCACCTGTGCTCCGGTGAATGCCGGCATCCCGAGTTCCTTAGCCGCATTTTTCAGCTCGTCGAGCGTCATTGCGACAAGCGGTGTCTTGTTTTCTGCCATTTGTTTTTATCGTATATTTACGTCTTGTTCTGATTTGCAAACTTACTAATAAATTCTGACATGCACAAGATTTTCACACAAATCCATATCGGTTTACGGCAGAATAGCGCAACACAATAGCGCAACATTCCACTACGGACTACCGGCATCTGCCCTGACTGCCTGTTCCGCGGATGAAGAAAATGTGTATCTGATGAGCATTGGAGAGCATTTAGGGACGGTGAAAAAAATAACTTGGTATTATTTGATCCTCATATTTCTTGAGACATTTTCTTCACTCAAAGAGGGAGTATAGCGGGCTATATGTCCGATGAGAGAGATGGAAAATAGACAAAAAGATAAGGTCAGCACTTTATTATCAGAATGCCACACTTTTCACTCAAATTACACCAAATTATTACAACATGACCATTTAAAATGTTCTTTTGTGCGCTTATTTTGTACGATATAGCCTAATATACAGAAAAAGCACACTTTTAATTAAAAAAAATTATTTAAATAACGTATATTTGCAAAAAACAAACCTATACAAACCATAATAATAAATGCATCACCAATTTGGGCATTTGGCGTTTTAGCCATGCCACAAGCAAAACAAGTCATCCTCTCTGACGTAAAAGATCACTCGGGACCACATAACTTGTAGTACTACCTATCGAATACGAAAAGCGATATCACATTCAACAACAAATAAAATATGGAGGGAACAATTATGAAAAGAATTTTACCGGTAATCTTTATGCTCATTACAAGCATAACCGTCTTCGCACAGGAAGACACAAGGATGCTGAAAGAAGGGAGAAGCTGGAAGGTATTGGAAATGTTTTGTGACCAACCTGAATACGAAACTTATACAGTTTCGGGGGATACTGTAATAAACGGCAAGACTTGGAAGAAGATATTGGTAGACTACCAAAAAAAACGACCATAAGGCGAGTTACACTACCGCAGCTTATGAGGAAGACGGAAAGCTCTATGGCTTATGGGGCGACAACCCGTTCTTAATGCTTGATTTCAACAAGCAAAAGGGCGATTATCTTTACGAAGGAGTAACTTACGGACCTGTAGTCACCGATGTTGACTACATCACAGTCAACGGAGTAACCCGCAAACGCATCACTTTCTCTGATTTTGGAGAGGACGAATACCTATGTTGGGTAGAGGGTATTGGAGCGACGATGGCAATATGGTCTGGCGAAAGTGCGCTCACAAGCCATATGAAATACTTTCTTGAGTGTTACGATGACGGCAAACTGATATTCTCATATTCCGACTTCGGCAGACCCATGTCCGTCGACGGTGTCCCACAAGACAAAACGAAGAAGAGCGGAGAGAAATATTCAATCAACGGAATGAAGCTCCAGAATGAGCCAGAGAAAGGCATATATATCATGAACGGAAAGAAGATCAGAAAATAAGTCTTGCCGTTTTTTTCATAGAATATCGTTCAACCCAAATCGGTCTTGATGACTGGTTTGGGTTGATTGTTTTAACCCCAAACGGTCATTATGCCGTTTGATATTATATTTGACAACTGCTTGCAGCAAAACAGTCATTATGCCGTTACCCATAAACCCAAATACAGAAAGCCAACCGTTATAATTGTCAACAAATTCCGCTGAATGTTTTTTTATCCGCAAGTTTTACACTACCTTTGTATAATAATCCTTACAACAATGCTGCTTGAGGTGCTCCACACTTCGCCAAGGCAATGGAAGCATGGCGCAGGAAGATGCATCACAACGGTCTTGCCCGTCAATGGGGAAGTCTACTGCAGTAAGTGACGGTAAAATAATAACGAACAAACAACAAGCACCGGAAGCGCAACAAGCAACCGGCAATACAGATTATGAAAATAAGCACACTGATAACGGCAGCGATTGCCCTGGCTGCCACCTGCCCGGCAACGGCACAAGAGACAAAGACCGTGAAACTGAGAATTCTCGAGACGAGCGACGTCCACGGCAGTTTCTTCCCCTACGACTTCATAGAGCGGAGAGACGCCAAGGGATCGCTGGCAAGGGTCAGCTCATACGTGAACAGACTGCGACAGGAGTATGGCGACAACGTGATACTGCTCGACAACGGCGACATCCTGCAAGGTCAGCCCACATGCTACTACTACAACTATGTGGCTACCGACAAGCGCAACATCGTGTCGGACATTCTGAACTATATGCGATATGACGCCGCCACCTTCGGCAACCATGACGTGGAGACCGGGCACAGCGTGTATGACAAATGGATTGGCGAGATGAACGCACCTGTGCTGGGCGCCAACATCATCGACACCGCCACCGGGAAGCCATACGTGAAACCATACACCATCATAGAGCGCGACGGAGTGAAAATCGCCGTGATAGGAATGCTGACACCTGCCATACCGAGCTGGCTCGGCGAGAGACTATGGAAGGGACTGCGCTTCGACGGCATAGAGAAGTCGGCAAAGGAATGGATAGCACGACTGAGAGAGACGGAGCGTCCCGACGTGGTGGTGGGACTGTTCCACAGCGGATGGAACGGCGGAATAGAAAACGCTGACTACACCGAGGACGAGACGGAGAACACGGCGAAAAACGTGGATGGATTCGACATCCTCTTCTTTGGCCACGACCACCACGCAAGGAAGGCGGTGGTGAAGAATGCGACAGGAAGAGAGGTGTTGTGTCTCGACCCTTCGTGCAACGCCGTGAACATTGCCGACGCTGAAGTGGAGATAACGCTGCGCGACGGCAAGGTGGCAGAGAAAAAGATAACCGGTGAGGTGCGCGACATCTGCAACGAACCCGTTGACTCGGCGTATATGGCCCGCTTCGCCAAGGAAATCGACGAGATAAAGGGATTCATCAATGCCCCCATCGGCGAACTTGCCGACACGATATACACCCGCGACAGCTTCTTCGGCAATTCTGCTTTCACCGACCTCATCCACAACCTGCAGTTGGCGATAACAAATGCCGACGTGTCGTTCAACGCACCGCTGCAGTTCAACACGAAGCTCAACAAGGGCAAAATCCTGATGAGCGACATGTTCAAGCTATACAAATTCGAGAACAACATCTGTGTGCTGAGAATGACGGGCGAGGAGATAAAGAACTATCTCGAAATGAGCTATGCCCTGTGGACAAACCAGATGAAATCGCCCGACGACCATATCATGCTAATCGACGAGAGGAACACCGGTGACATGCAGAAGTTCGGATTCAAGAACTTCACCTTCAACTTCGACTCTGCTGCCGGAATAGACTATGAGGTGGACGTGACGAAACCGGAGGGCAAGAAGGTGAAGATACTGAGGATGTCTGACGGCAAGCGCTTCAATGCCAAGAAATGGTATCGGGTGGTGATGAACAGCTATCGGGCAAACGGCGGCGGAGAACTGCTGACCAGAGGTGCCGGAATAGCAAAGGAGGAACTGCCGGGACGCACTGAATACGAGAGCAAGCTCGACATGCGCCACTATCTCGCCGAAAAGATAAAGAGCGAGGGAACGATATATGCCAAGCCTAACAAGAACTGGCGTTTCGTGCCGGAGAAATGGACCAAGCCGGCACTCGAACGCGACAGAAAACTGATATTCAAAAGATAAAACAGAAAACTGTTACTCAAAAGACAAAAGAATGGAAAAACTGTTTTTCGTCTTCTGCAAAGGAGACCTGATGCTCGAAAAGCTGCCCGACGGCACTTACACCATACCCTACGGCGAGAACGTCCCCACGGAGACAAAACCGTGGACAAACATGATGAACGTGAGTCCGTTGGGCGACACGGCGGTCTGCACATACTCCATCGACCATCCCGTGACCGACAATCCGAGATATGAGATGTGCGGACTGCGCCAGAGCTACTACAAGATAACCAAGGAGCTGTATCTCAAGGCCGGAAAATGCGAAGAACTGCTGTATTGGGACCAGAACACTAAGTTCTGCGGCGTATGCGGTTCGCCGATGAAAATGCACACCGACATCAGCAAGCGCTGCACGGAATGCGGCAAGGAGGTGTGGCCCCAGCTCGCCACGGCGATTATCGTGCTGATACACAAGGGCGACGAGGTATTGCTCGTGCATGCCAGAAACTTCAAGTCCAACTTCATGGGACTCGTGGCGGGATTCGTTGAAACGGGAGAAACTCTCGAAGAGGCGGTACACCGCGAAGTGAAGGAGGAGACAAACCTCGAAATCACAAACCTGCGCTATTTCAGTTCGCAACCCTGGCCTTATCCCTGCGGACTGATGGTGGGCTTCAATGCCGACTACGTGAGCGGAGAGATAAAGCTGCAGACATCGGAACTGGCCCGCGGAGCATGGTTCCGCAAGGACAACCTGCCCACCATCCCCGAAAAGCTGAGCATAGCCCGCAAACTCATCGACGCATGGCTCGAAGGAGAGAAGGACAACGGAATGAAATAAGGAACAACAAACAAAAAAAACAATTTATACACACCATGATAATAAAGACAGACTGTTTTCTGCCATGCGCCGACATCGAGGCCGTGATGCCTACGGTGAACCAGCTGAGAGAATGCAGGGCAGTGAAACACATAAACTTGCTCGTTTCGCATGACTTCGCCATGAAGAACGCTGCTCCAGAGGGTTGCGCAATGATTGCCGTAGACAATATCATGTCGTCGGCAACGATGATAAGCATCGCCGAGAATACCGACAGCGAATACACGATGATATACACCAAGTCCACACCGCTGACCATCGGACTCTATGCTCTGAGAAGGATGATCCGGGTGGCTGCCGAGACCAATGCGGCAATGGTATACAGCGACCACTATTCTGTGGAGAACGGCAACACCGTGGCACACCCCGTGATAGACTATCAGGCGGGCAGCCTGCGCGACGACTTCGACTTCGGAAGCGTGATGCTCTTCAAGAGCAGGCTGATAAAGGAATATGCCGCCGCAAACGCTGATGCCGACTACATGTATGCCGGTTTGTACGACCTGCGCCTGTTCATAAGCAGAAACGGTTCCATCTTCCATCTCAACGAATATCTCTATACCGAGGAGGAGAGCGACACCCGCACAAGCGGCGAGAAGCAGTTCGACTATGTCAACCCGCGCAACCGTGAGGTGCAGGTGGAGATGGAAAAAGCCGTCACAGCGCATCTCAAGGAGGTGGGAGCTTTCATCGACACTGCCGGATATGAGACTCCTGACTTCAACGAGCAGCAGTTTGCCTGCGAGGCTTCGGTGATAATACCGGTCAGAAACCGCGAGAAGACGATTTGCGATGCCGTGGACAGCGCATTGGCACAGAAGACGAAATTCAGATTCAACGTCATAGTTGTAGACAACCATTCCACCGACAACACTACGACTCTCCTGGAAGAATATGCCGCGAAACATGCTGACCCTTCAAAGCCTCAGCTCATACACATCGTGCCTGAGCGTACCGACCTCGGCATCGGTGGATGCTGGAACGTGGCGGTGAACGACAGCAGATGCGGAAAATTCGCCGTGCAGCTCGACAGCGACGACCTCTATTCGTCTGAAAACACGCTGCAGACTATCGTAGACGAATTCCACAAGCAGCATGCGGCGATGATCATCGGAAGCTACCGCATGTGTGACTTCAACCTCAACACGCTGCCGCCAGGACTGATAGACCATGCGGAATGGACCGACGACAACGGATGCAACAACGCCCTGCGCATCAACGGACTGGGAGCGCCACGCGCTTTCTTCACGCCGCTGCTCCGGCAGTTGCAGTTCCCCAACACGAGCTACGGCGAAGACTATGCCATGGCACTCGCCTTCTGCCGCCGCTACAGGATTGGCAGGATATTCTCCGAACTGTATCTCTGCCGCCGATGGGGCGGAAACAGCGATGCCGCTCTGAGCATAGAGAAGGTGAATGCCAACAACTTATACAAGGACAGAATCAGAACAATAGAGCTCTCTGCCAGACAGCAGATAGAGAAGGGAATGATGGACTTCAGCGACGACAGTTCGCTCCACCGCTTCTTCAACAGACAGATGGAGCAGTGGGACCTGGCAAGGGAGAACTTCCGCGACCTTCACAATGTGGAGCAGCGTCAGCTCAACAGCGAAGGCAACAATATCATTGTGCAGTTCAATCCGGCACGCATCGTTTCCACGGGGGCAAGGATAGACAAGAAGAGTCTGGAGAAGCGTCCGTGCTTCCTCTGCCGCAAAAACCGTCCTGAGGAGCAGATGTCAAAGACTGTCGACAAGGACTTCGAACTTCTCGTTAACCCCTACCCTATCCTGCCGGCACATTTCACGATACCCAAGCTCACCCACCAGCCACAGGCAATATACCACAACTACAGCGAGATACACCGTCTGCTCACGCTGTTCCCCAAGCTGATGGTATTCTACAACGGTCCGAAATGCGGAGCGTCGGCTCCCGACCATTGTCATTTCCAGGCCGGCACGAGCGGACTGCTGCCGCTGCAGACGGGATGGCAACGCTATTGCCGCAACATGACGGAGATATTCACCAACAACGACGGCGAGAACATTTCCGTGATAAACGAATATCCTTCGCCGGCACTGCTCATCCGCAGCAAGAGTCTGAAGGGCGACGCCGAACTGTTCAAATTCGTTTACAAGGCGCTGCCAATGGCAAAGGACGACTATGAGCCGATGATGAACATCGTGAGCTGGAGAAACGGCGACGAATACCTGTCGGTGATATTCCCTCGCCGCCGCCACCGTCCGGCATGCTATCCCGACCTGTCGGCTCCTGAGGCCGACGGTTCGCTGATGATCAGTCCGGGAGCTCTCGACATGGCTGGAATGATAATAACGCCGCGAGAAGCCGACTTCAAGAGTCTCACGGCAGAGAAGGCGATAGAAATACTGCGTGAGGTGAGCCTCAACGACGAGGAGTTTGCCTCTGTGATAAAGAAGATAAAGGAGAATGCCAACAAACCTTCGGCAGCGAGCATGATATGTCCCAAGCGCCGCGAGCCCAACGTTCACGTGGGAATAGTGAGCGGCGAGAGGATTGAGTTCTCGCTCAACGGCGAGTATTCTGCCAAGGGTGAGATAATCACCGGCAGACAGGTGGTGGAATTCTCTGAGGGTGGAATATTGTGGAACGGCAACCAATACCGCGAACTCTGTTTCTCACCGAAGACCGACAAGGCGTCGTTCTCGCTCTTCGACGTGACCATCGGTGTGAACTTCCACTGGGAGCGCAAGGAGACGCAGACCTTCCAGGGAGAACTGAACCTCGTGGTGGAGGCCGACAAGATATGCGCCATAAACAGTCTGCCGGTGGAGAAATATCTCGAAAGCGTTATCTCCAGCGAGATGAGCGCCACATCGAGTCTGGAACTGCTCAAGGCTCACGCCGTAATCTCCCGCTCATGGCTGCTCGCACAGATGAAGAAGAGGATGGAAGTGGCTGAGAGCGGCAACAACTTCTTCTCGTTTGTCAAGAAGGACGACATGCTCATCCGCTGGTACGACCGCGAAGACCACACCATATTCGACGTGTGTGCCGACGACCACTGCCAGCGCTATCAGGGAATAACGAAAGAAACGTCGCCTCACGTGGCACAGGCGATAAAGCTGACGAGAGGACAGATTCTGATGAACGGCAACGACATCTGCGACGCCAGGTTCTCGAAATGCTGCGGAGGAGTGAGCGAGGAGTTCCAATACTGCTGGGAGGATGTGTCAAAACCTTATCTCATCGCCGTCAGGGATACCGAGGGCGGAATGAAGGACGGCGGCGAAAGCGTGCCCGACCTCACCATCGAGGAGAATGCCGAGAAATGGATAAGGACGAGTCCGGAGAGCTTCTGCAACACCAGCGATGCCAAGGTGCTCTCTGAGGTGCTAAACGACTACGACCAGGAGACTGCCGACTTCTACCGCTGGCACGTCACTCTGACTCAGCAGAAGCTGAAGAGTCTGCTGGATGAGAAACTGAAGATGAACCTCGGCGACATCATCGACCTCAAGGCGGTGGAACGCGGAAAGAGTGGCAGGATAAGCAAACTGCTGATTGTGGGTACCGAACGCTCGTTCACCATCGGCAAGGAACTGGAGATAAGACGCGCCCTGAGCGACTCTCACCTCTATAGCTCGGCATTCGTGGTAGACCGCAAAGACATCAACAGCGACGGTGTGCCGCAGCGGTTCGAACTCACGGGAGCCGGATGGGGACACGGCGTGGGACTGTGTCAGATAGGTGCTGCCGTGATGGGAGAAAAGGGTTTCGACTACCGTCAGATTCTGCTCCACTACTATCGCAACGCCGAGATAAAGGACATTTATTGAAAACAACGAAACGAAAATGAAGACTAAAACATCTCCGTGGGCATGGGTGCCCACTCTATATTTCGCCGAGGGACTGCCAAACGCCATCGTGACGGGTCTCTCCGTGGTGATGTATATGCAAATGGGACTCACCGACACTGAGGTGGGTCTCTTCACCGGATGGCTGGCTCTGCCGTGGGTGATAAAGCCGCTGTGGAGCCCGTTCATCGACCTCCTGAAGACCAAGCGCTGGTGGGTGCTCGCCATGCAGATGCTCATCGGCAGCGCATTGGCTGGCATCGCATTCAGCATACCTACGGCATTCTGGTTTCAGGCCACCATGTGCCTGTTCTTCATCATCGCCTTCTGCAGCGCCACCCACGACGTGGCTGCCGACGGGTTCTACATGATAGAACTCGACAACCACAACCAGGCTAAATACGTGGGACTCAGAAACACGTTCTACAGGCTCGCAATAATCTTCGTCAACGGCATTCTCGTGTCGCTCGCCGGAGTGCTGCAGGTGGTGTTCCGCAATCAGATAAGATTCTCGTGGGCACTGATATTCTATGGGCTCGCCGGACTGTTCCTTGGTATGTGGCTGCTCCACTGCCGCACTATGCCGAAACCTGCAGATGACGCTCATACGCAACGCAGCATGACAGAGGTGGCTAACGAGATAAAGACGATGTTCACCACGTTTTTCAGCAAGTTCAAGGCTTCTGAAACGCTTTGCGTAATGCTCTTCCTGCTGCTATACAGATTTCCGGAGGCCCTGCTCAACACCATGACGAAGACATTCATCCTGCGCCCCAACTCCCAGGGCGGTCTGGGACTCTCGCCACAGGAATACGGACTCGCCAACGGCACGGTGGGACTGATCGGTCTGCTGCTCGGCGGAATCCTCGGCGGATATCTCGTGAGCCGCGACGGTATGAAGAAATGGCTGTGGCCGATGGTGTGTGCCATCACTCTGCCTGATGTGGTGTATATATATCTGAGCTATTCGCTCAACTCCGACCTCTTCGTAGTGTCGTCGTGCCTCTTCGTGGAACAGTTCGGATACGGACTGGGATTCACCGTGCTCACGCTCTACATGCTCTTCTACAGCCATGGCAAGTTCAAGACCTCCCACTACTCCATCTGCACCGGAATATCATATCTCGGACTGATGCTTCCGGGCATGGTGTCGGGATATATGAAGGACATGCTGGGCTATCGCACGTTCTTCATCATCGTGATGCTCTGCTGCACCATCACGTTCCTCGTAACGGCATTCCTGAAGATAGACCCTGACTTCGGAAAGGAAACGCCTGAAGAGGAATGATAACACATTAAAATGACAACCCGTCCTGACCTTCCCAAAGAATAACCCATCCTGACCTTCCCAAAGGTTAGGATGGGTTTGAGTCTAGGTGGGGCTGATATTCATTTCTATTGTCACAGCCATTGTTGTAATTACAGCATCATATTGTCATAAGTCTTATGAATTCCCATATTACATCATAAGGACTTATTATTGTTGTATCATAAGACTTGTGGTTTATCTTGGTTTTTGTCTATAGGTAATCAGAGAACAAGCAGACAGGAGGTATCCCTGTTTTTTTCAAAAAACATCTGTTGACACTCCCTTTATCCCAGTCACACGAAACTTTTTTTGGACAAAAAAGTATCATAGTCTCATTCTGGAGTCCCCGTCCGCACCTAATCATTTGACTTCCTGCACATTACCCCAATGATACTTTTCTTTCTTGTTTACAAAAAAGTGTCATAGAAGTATCATAGAAGTATCATTCGCATGTATAAAGCTATTATCAACAATTCTTCATACCATACATCGGCAATCCATTGAACCAAGTCCTTGACTATATGCCACGAAAAGAATTCCTCGAATGGCATAGGGATGTATTGTTTGACAAATTGTAATCTGCCCGATATTTCCGAGCCTTTGGTGTAATCAACTACTTGGGGGATTAAGATGGTCTAACGCCCGTTTAGATGTTATATTCCGGTGTATTCATGGTCTGATATATAGACTTGTGATGTCTAAGACATACACCATGATTTTCCCCCACAGCGTGGGGAACAGAACCCCCTAATGTGGGGTTTCATTCCCCACGCTGTGGGGGAAAAACAGGACGGGCGAAAGGGATTGGGATTTAGCCGGATTTGCAAGTGCTTGTGCAACGGCTTATCTTCTGGTTTCAGCCCCCTCTCGTTCTCCCCCGTAGGGGAGATGCAGGTTACTCTGACTATTGATAATCAGACACAAGAGTATCTATCCCTCCCCTACGGGGGAGGCCAGGTGGGGGCTGATGTCGGCAGGAAAATCATCCACCTTGGGGTTATCCAGGTTCTTGTCTATTAATCTGAGGACAAAACACGATTTTCTTCTGACATCAGCCCCCTCTCGTTCTCCCCCGTAGGGGAGATGCAGGTTACTCTTGTTATTGATAAATCATTGACCATCAGACGACTACAGACAACAACCAACAGCCAAAGGTATCTGTCCCTCCCCTTCGGGGGAGGCTAGGTGGGGGCTGTCGTCGATAGCCGGAGTAACTTGTTCCTTCCCTTTGGGAAGGTTAGGATGGGTTTGAGGCCAGGTGGGGGCTGATGTCGGCAGAAAAATTATCCAACTTGGGGTTACCTTGGTTCTTGTCTAAATCTGCGGACCAAAACAACTAAAAGCGGTTGAACAACGACATGGAAGTCGCCATTCAACCGCTCCGGTTACACCCTCTCATACGAGCGGGTATACAAATAAACTGATTCTCTCTAATACTTTCTAAAATTCAAATACTTCAGAAAATTTACTTGTAGAGCTTCATACCGATGTTCATTCCAACACTTGCCAATACTGCAAAAGCTACTACACATGCTGTTACTAACATAAATGTCAACATAATCAATTTCCTTTCTCTTTTTAGTTATCGTTAAACAATCTTTTTACCTGCTGCTCTCATTGCAGCTTTTATCTATATCTTTTCAGTTGCAAAGTTAATGCCTTTTGTGTTCGCACACAACAAATAGAGGGGATATAGTCGTTTCATACGCTTTTTATTGATATCAATCAAAGAAAGCATATATTTGCTGTTAGTAAATTGACATAAAACAAGCGGAAATATATACAAATATATGACAAACGCATGACATTATGTACATAATATTTACAAAAACAATGCCTTTTGTCAGATTTTATTATCCTGCTGTCAGACAATTCCTGTAGCATCCGGAGCTTCTCTTCAGAGAGTTTGCCCAGCTTGGCCAGTTTCTTGTTGTATTTCCACCAGTTGAGCAGTCCCCGGTTCTCCACCTTCTTCTTGTCGGGCAGCTGATGATGCTGCTCCACATAGTCCTTTAGCTGCTGATACTTGGCCAGCCATTTGGTTTCATTCACTGTTGCCATACACCTTATATTATATATTCCGCAAGTTTTCAACTTGCTCTGCTAGTTGACAAGCAGGCAAGATACGAGTAAACAAGGAGACCGCAAAAGTACAACAATAAACTAACACTTCAAAAAAAGAGAAAACACTTATAGGGATTTTCCCTCCCACTTTAGGGAAAAACCCTTTGGCAGCACCGGGAATTGTTGTTTCTTTGCACCAGAGAAAAGAACATTACGAACATAAAACACAATGATCATGAAAAGGTTTATATTATCAATGGCATTGCTTCTCACCGTGGCACTATCCACAATGGCGATGAGCTACGAGCAGGCAAGGGACAGAGCACTCTTCCTGACCGACAAGATGGCTTACGAGCTGAACCTGAACGATGAGCAGTATGAGGCAGCATACGAGGTGAACCTCGACTATCTGATGAGCATAAGCACCTATGATGACCTCTACGGCACATACTGGACGAGAAGAAACATGGATCTCAGCTATATCCTCTTCGACTGGCAGTATGACGCCTTCTGCTCAGCGGCATATTTCTACCGTCCGCTTATATGGACCGACGGCGTGTGGCGATTCAGCATCTATGCACGCTACCCGAACCGTACATACTTCTATTTCGGCAGACCGGCATTCTATGCCACATACTACGGCGGACACAGCTGGCACAGAAACGGCGGACGCAGCTGGTATCACGGACGCACCTTCGGACCTCGCCCAGGAGAGAGCCGCTTTGGAATGAGAGACAGATATGACCGTGGCGATTTCCGCGGACAAAGAGGCCATGACCGCAGACATGACAACGGACGCTATGACCGCTATGACAGACGCGAGGACAACAACAGCGGACGCTATGACCGAAACAACAGACGTGACGACAACAACAGCGGACGCTATGACCGAAACAACAGACGCGACGACAACAACAGCGGACGCTATGACCGAAACAACAGACGCGACGACAACAACAGCGGACGCTATGACCGCGGCAACAACAGACGCGACAACAACAGCGGCTACAGAGGCACTACACCGAGGAGAGGCACCGGCAACGGCACAACGAATCTGAGCAGCTCTCGCACGACAGTGAGCCAAGAGATAGGCAGATCATCAAGGGGCAACAGTTTCAACAACAGCCCTACGAGGATATATCGTCCGGCAGGCGGTTCTTCCCGCCCTGCCAACACCTTCACACCGAGCCGCAGCAGTTCGTCGAACAACAGGTCTGTCAGCAGCAGTTCATCAAGAGGCGGCGGACGTTCCGGTGGCGGTGGAAGATTCGGAAGATAAAAGGATAAAAGAAAGAAGACTTATATCATATATACAACACAAGGCTGACTGGAAAGAAGGATTAAACATACTATATTAAAGAAACGATAGGTAAAAGGATTTTGAAGCATAAAAGACATCAGGATATATTAAGGTAATGCAGACCTAAGAAAGGAGTGAGGAATCTGATTCTTCGCTCCTTTTGCTTTACTTATAATCCCTGACAGAAGGACATAAAAATAGGAGGAAAAATATTTCATCTTCCTCCTACCCTATTGCGAGCCCACCATTACGGGCTGCATATTCACGAAACTCTCAAAGAGAGAATTACTTGTTCAAGAGATATCTCTCTGCCTCAAGCGCAGCCTTGCAACCGCTTGCTGCAGCCGTGATGGCCTGACGGTATACTGGGTCGGCAACGTCGCCGGCAACGAACACTCCAGGAATCTTGGTGCGTGGTGTGCCGTCGATGGTCTTGATATAACCCACCTCGTCGGTCTCGAGCCACTCCTTGAATACGTCAGAGTTTGGCTTATGGCCGATAGCGAGGAAGAAACCGTCGATCTGGATGTCAACCTTCTCCTCGTCTGCCTCGCCGCGACGCTTCACGAGATGTGCGCCTTCTACACCGTTCTCACCGTAGAGTCCGATAGTGTTGTGCTCAAAGAGCACCTCGATGTTCTCAGCGTTCATCACTCTCTCCTGCATCACCTTAGAGGCTCTGAGGAATGGCTTGCGCACGATGAGATATACCTTCTTTGCCAGGCCGGCGAGATAGAGGGCATCCTCACAGGCTGTGTCGCCACCGCCCACAACGGCAACGGTCTTCTTGCGATAGAAGAATCCGTCGCATGTGGCACATGCTGACACTCCCATACCGTTGTATTTCTTCTCGTCGTCAAGTCCGAGATACTTTGCAGACGCTCCTGTGGCGATGATCACGGTGTCCGCCTCAATCTCAACGCCCTCTTCGGTTGTCACCTTGTAGGGAGCCTTGCTGAAGTCCACCTTAGTGATGATGCCGTCGCGGATATCAGCGCCGAAGCGTTCTGCCTGCTCACGGATGTCGTTCATCATCTGTCCGCCGAGCACTCCTTGAGGATAACCGGGGAAGTTCTCCACCATAGTGGTCTGTGTGAGCTGGCCACCGGTGAGCAGACCACAATATTCAACTGGCTTCAAGTTTGCTCTTGAAGCATAAATAGCAGCAGTGTATCCTGCAGGACCACTACCGATAATCAAGCATTTTACGTGTTCCATATTATAATTTAGTATTTAAAGTCGTTATTCTGTTTTACAACAGTTCTTCTATCTTCTTCTCGACGTTCTCCATATTCTCTGTAGGTTCGAAGCGCTCTACCACCATTCCGTATTTGTTTACGAGGAATTTGGTGAAGTTCCACTTGATGTCTGCCTTTGCCTTGTAGTCGGGATCGGCCTGTGAGAGCATCTCGTCGAGAACCTTTGTCAACGGATGGCTTTCGTCCCATCCGGCGAAGCCCTTCTGCGAAGTGAGGAATTTATATAGAGGATCGGCATCAGGACCGTTCACCTTCACCTTCTTGAAGCGTGGGAACTCTGTACCGAAATTCAATTTGCAGAACTCATGGATAGACTCATCGGTTCCTGGTGCCTGCTGTCCGAACTGGTTGCAGGGGAAGTCGAGGATTTCAAAACCCTGGCTGTGATATTTCTCGTAGAGCTTCTCCAGCTCTTCATACTGTGGAGTGAATCCGCATTTAGTGGCTGTGTTGACAATCAGTAATACCTCGTTGGCATACTCCTTGAGAGCTACCATCTTTCCTTTTCTGTCCTTAACCGAAAAGTCAAATACTGTATTCATTTCTATTCTTGTTTTTTGTTTTAAAATATATTTCCGATTTATAACCTGTTCTTTTGTCAGAATGACGCCTTCTGCCACGGAGCCATTTGCGCCAAGGATATATCCTGCGCATTACAGGTTGAGGAATCCATACCCCTACAGGCTGACAATCCTCTTACCACAGATTGATAATCCACGATTACAGACATATAATATCTCCATTGCAGAGGCTTCAGAAGAAGCATTCTCGCCAATCTATTTGCAAAAATAGGCATTTCTGATGAAAAGGCACCAAATAAATGCGGAATATTTGCGATTTTTTACAAACCGAAGTCCATTGTAGCTGCCACTTTCTCTACCTGCGCCTCTGTCTTGTCCGGCAGATTGCAGAAGAAGTCTATCTTGTTGCCAAGTTTGTTCTGCAGTTCGGAGATGGAAACGACATATCCCTTCAGCGCATCGTCGCCATGATATACGTTGGTGTGCTCAAACCAGAAAGCGAGGCCGGAATACACGTTGAGTTTGGCACGCTTCCACACCACGGCAGCATAGAAATACTTCGGAACTATCATCTTGCCGCCGATACGCTGCAGGATATGGTTCTCGCTGTCTATCGTACCGCCCTTGCATACGAAGAGGGAGTCGCCGGAGGAGAACTTTGTTCCTGACACGAAATTATACAGGAACTGCTCCATGTTTATCCACAGACCCTTGTACTTATAGTGCTTGTCGCTTCCGTTGAACACCTTGTACTGCGGCTGCATATTGGTGAGATAGAACGTCTGCTTGTTTATGGCGAGGCTGTACAGACGGTCGTTCGACGGACAGAGATGTCCATGGTCGAATCCTGATCCGTATATCAAATCCTGTCCGTTGCTCTTAGTGTGATAATCGTCAGTAGTCAGGCTTGCCACGTCGAAAGGATACTGCATCTCGCCTTCGGCGGCATACCATCGCTGCACGTTCTTCTTTATGTTCTGCTTGGTCATCACATAGCATGTCCAGCGGTTTGACTTCAGAGTGCGGTCCCACTCCACACAGTAGTTCACTCCGTCTTTGTCGAACGTCTTGTCGCTCACCCTATAGGCTATGAACTGGCTGTTGCCTCCCTGCAGATGCGGCACTTCGGTTCTTGTCGCGGCAGCATCGGTATAGTCGGTGTTTCTGTTTACGTTGGGTTCTTTTGCCGGTGAAGAACCGCCACCTTCATTGTCGCTGCCGCATGCCGTGAAGAAAAGGGCAACTGCCACAGCATACATAGCACGAATAAGAAATCTGTTCTTCATAATGAATTTCATAATGATTTGAATTTTCTTAGTTTTCTTTTCCTCTGGCTGACTGTCGGCAGCAAGAGGATTATTCCCCAAAATGGGTTTAACCCAAATATCTCATAAAACAGCGTAACGCCCGTTTCGGGGGCAAGACAGATTGGGATACAAACAAAAAGTGCGTTCATGCGCATATGCAACTACGCTTGAACACACTTTAATATCTTCCTGAATAATTATATATCTTAGTATATATTATTTGCGGGCTTTTCCATAGCGGCTCATGAACTTGTCCACACGACCTGCGGAGTCAACGAGCTTGCTCTTACCAGTATAGAACGGGTGAGATGTGCTTGAAATTTCGACCTTTACCACTGGGTAAGTCTCTCCTTCAAATTCTACTGTATCGTTAGTCTTGCATGTAGAACGTGTAAGGAACATATCGCCGTTGGACATATCCTTGAATACGACGGGGCGATAGTTTTCTGGATGGATACCTTTTTTCATTTTAATCTAAAATTGTTTGTTTATTTGTTTATTATTTTCGATGCTTTTCAGCATTTGGCTGCAAAGGTAAGGCTTTTTTGTGGAATGGACAAGAAATTTTGGAAAAATGTTGAACCAGCAGGCTAAATGAGGGGGCTACGCCTTTTTTAAGACAAATAGGACGTTTTAGGACTTATAGGACTTTTAGGACTTTTAGGACTTATAGGACAAATAGGACAAATACAGCCTTGCTATTAATCCTATAAGTCCTATTTGTCCTATAAGCCCTATCTGTCCTATTTCTCCTATAATTTCCCTCACTTTCTCACTTCTTCCATCCATTCTGTTGCCGATAAGCAATTCTGCCCCTCGTCATTTCCTCCCTGATTCCACCGTTTTTCAGGAAATCCGCCTTTTGCCTCTCTATCAACAGTCTAAGGAGAGTGTCTGCTTGATGAATCAGTATTATTGCAATATTTGCGATGGTTTCAGCCGAACGGCTCGGAATCTGTTTCATATAAAATTCCGTATCGTTATGTCTTTTACAAATATCCCTTGTCTTTACTGTTCTTACATCTGATATTCCCCACTGTACCAGTCCGTTTTGCCTGAGATAGTCCTCATAATCCAGCAATAGTTCTTGCAGACTTGCTTTCGCCACATTGGTCAGTTTCAGCTCCGTTTCTCGTGAGGTGGTTGCCGCCGCACTGCCCTCGGCAATATTCTGCCTGCCGCTGCGCGCAGCCTGTATCATCTGGTCTACGGTACGGTCAGTCCTTTCCAAGAATTTGTGTGCGAAATAATATGTGATGTCATATATGCAAGTTGCCTTCTGAAATGCTATCAAATCACGATAGCCTCCTTTCTGCGGAATAAACTCCTTGTCGTTTTCCATTTTAAGTATTTTGTAGATTTAGGAGAACTTAGAAAAATCCCATCATCTGGAGGGATGATGGGATTCTGAATATATAAGGTCAATGTTTTATTTAATGATAACGGTAGAGCCCATTGTCAATGTGTAATCGTCAATCAACACATCTCCGCCTGGCTTTTTGGCATTCATTACAAGAAGACTGTAAGTACCTTCTGTTTCGATTGTGAATGTATATGTGACTTTCACCCATTTCGTGGCTGTTATGTCGTTTACATAGTCACCATATTTATAATCGCTTCCGGTTGGGTTTGCTCCATCTTTCACCGGAACATATCCAGGACGAACAGAGGCACCTGTAGATGTAGCAGCTTTTGCATAGAACGTAACAGTATATTCACCTGGCTTCAGAGTTATCTCCTTGTAACCAAGGCGCTTGTTGTAGGAACTTGATCCACCTACCTTTACAGAATACTTTCCGCTGTGAGCATCTGTACTCTGGCTGAGTGTTGCATTTCCTGCAGAAGAAGCAGTCTTCCAGTTATTTGGCAAACCGTTTGTCCAGTTCTCGAAATCGCCATTCGAAGCGCTCGCATCACCGGTAGTGCCGCCTTCAGAACCGCTGCCGCCATTGCTCTTGAGCGAAACGAGATAAGCCTTGCCCTGAACGGTCTCTGGGGTGTTGCCCATATAGTTGACAACCTTGCCGCATACTACCACTTCGTCACCAACATTGAGAGTTGCGCCTGAGGTGTATTTCTCATTGTTCAGATAAAGAGCACGGAACACATAGAACTGATTGTCTGCCTTGCCATCGTCGGAGATGTAGAATGTGGCATTGCCAAACTTGGTGCCATACTGCTCCTTGACTGAAACCACCTTTCCCTTGATATATACGTCCTTGTCTGACTCCACGCCGGCAGCGAGAGACGATGCATACTGGTTTGCAGCCACGCTGTTGAATGGGTTTGCCTTTGTACCGTCGCCGGTTGGCTGACCTGCTGCCGGCTGGTCTGAACCGCCGCCACCGTTGCCATTGATTGAAACGATATAGTTTCCGGTAGTGAATTCCTTTGTACCGTTGTAGTTCACAAGCTTACCGCATATCACTACCTCATCGCCTGGCTTGAGAGCGTCCTCACCAGAGAACTTGGTTCGGTTTGGACCTGCATATCCGTTGAAAACGAGGAACTGGTTTGTTGCTGTACCGTCGTCGGAGATGTAGTATTTGAGACTGCCGTAGCTTGGGTCGAAACTGCCAGACTGTACAGACACTACCTTACCCTTTACATAGACTTCCTTGTCCTCGGCACCACCATTGTCAATATACTTGATGGCAGCAGCCACGTTGTACGGATCTGCCTGTGTACCGGTACCTGCCGGTTCCACATCCGGACTTGAAGGTTCATCAGGTGTTACGTCCGGCATTTCATACGGTGCAGGAACGTCTTCACAGCTTGTCAGCGATGCGAATGAAAATGTCAGGGCAGCCATCGCCATTACTGAATATAATATCTTTTTCATTGTATTTCTTTTTTATAGTTTTGTTACATTTTATTGAATTCTCAGCCTTGCTTATTTCACCTCCTCGATGTCGCTGTCTGAACGAAGGAGAATCTGCCAGGTGTAGCCGTATTTTGAAGGATTTGTGGCGTATACGGTGAAGATACCTGTGAGGTTCACCTTTCCCGTAGGCATTGCCTTGGCAGCGAAGTCGGCGTATGTGCTGCTGCGCACCACCATCAGTTTCTGCGCCTTGCCACCGATTATCACCGTGCGGCTCACTCCGTTTCCGGCGTCCTTGTCTGCCTCCGGCGCCCATGCCAGTTTGCCGTCAGCGCCATCCATCTCCACATTTTCCAGTGTCATCAGCTTTCCACGATGAGATTTCACGTATGCCACGTCTTTCAGCTTTGACACATCGAATTTCTCAGGCACCACCTTTGAAGCGTCTGCTGCACCGAGAATTTTGAAGTGCTCATTCCACACGTTGATGTTCATACGGCTTGGGAATGTCCTGCCGCTGGTATTCGTATATGGCACACCAATCTGCACGTTGTTGCCATAGATGCCGATATAGAGTCCCTTGAGGTTTACGAGAATTTCCTGTCCTACAGGCAGGAATCCGAAGAGTCCGCCCTTCTGTATGCAGATGAGGAGTCCCTCTCCGCTCTCGTCCTGCACGGCAATCTGGTTGTAGATGTTTCCCTGAATGTCGTTTCCGGTCACACGCACCTTCAACTGCCAGTCTTCCGTGATGCGCACGGTGTCGTTTGCCTGTGATGAGGGGATGAGGTCTACTGTCTTTGCCTTCAGTTCTTTTATGGATATCATCTTGGCATCGTCCTCCACGATGTCGTTGTTGCCATATGGAGCCACCTCACCGGTCGGGTCGTTCCAGTCGTCGTCCATGCAAGAAGTGGCAAGTCCGCCGAGGAGCATTGCCGCAACGAGGAATTTTATATATTTCGTCTTTTTCATTGTCATGAGAGTTTTTTAGAATTTATACGCGATATTGAGGAGTCCGTTGGTGCCATAGGCATAGAACTTCATTGGATTCTTAGAGAACTTGTATGCACGTGTCGTTGCCGTTCCGTCGGCCTTCGGTGTGCTGTAGTCGCTTCTGCTCTGTTCGTATCCTCCGGTCACGATGTTGGTATTGTTCAGAATGTTCGTCACGGTGAGGTTGATTGAGAGCGATCCGCGCTTCAGGTATATGCTTCTTCCGATAGAACCGTCTATCATGAATCCGCCGTGTCCCTTAGCCTGTGAGAGTTCGCTGCGCACCGGCTGGTTGTTGAGAATGTCACCACGCACTTTGCATGCTGACTCATATCTGTAGTTAGGAGAGTATGAGAGATAGATGCGGTCGTAGTAGTTGGCATTGAGGTCGATGAACCATCCGCCGCTGTGATAGCTGAGTCCGAGGCTTGCTGCCGTGAGCGGTGTGCCGTTGTCGCGCATACCTTTATTATATATATGGTCTTCAACGAGTCCGTCTGCCACATCACCATATACCACGGCATTCTGCGAGCGCATATACTCGAGATTGGCGTCGTTGAGAATCTTGGCGTCGCTTATCTGTCCGACGAGTTTCACGTCGAAGGCACTTGTAACACGGAATTTCAATCCTGCCTCAACGCCATAGTATGCCTTCTTCATGTTTGTGAGCGACACGTATGTGAATGAGTTCACGTCATCCATATAGAAGTTCTGCCAGTCGCTCACGTTGGTGAGGTAGCTGTAGTATGCGTTGATGTTGGCGTGCAGCCAAGAGGTCTGGAACTGGTATCCGATTTCTGAACTGAACACGCGCTCGTTCTTGAGGTTGCGCACGAAGTCGTTGTTTATCTCCGGTGATATGAAGGCAGCCTTTGCCTGAGGAGCACGGTGCTCATATCCGAGTCCGAGGGTAAAGGTGTTGCCACGGCCCTGATTAACGTTGGCTCCGAATTTCATTCCGCCGTCAATGAACTGTGCAGTGTGGCTCTTGCCGTAAGAGTTGTCCTTGGCGAGACCGTTGCGCATCTTTCCGTCGCGCTGCATGGATGTATATCCCAGTTTACCAGCGATTACATAGTGCAGGTTGCCGAAGTTCTCCGAGTAGCTCGTCCACAGTTTGCCGTTGTTCACGAGCAGGTTGTAGTTGTAACCGAACTTGTCGTCTTTTCCCACGAGGCCGTTGCGGTTGTTGAGGTCATACTGCACCTCATCGGCATCTGGCGAATAGGTGCCGATGGCATAGGTGTTCACGTTGTGGAATGTCGTTGCTCCGAGCATATCCTCCATCGTCTGGTAGTGCATGCCCTTGTTGGTAGCTCCCACAATGCCGATGTTCCATGCCTTGTCTTTGTCTATCTGCTTGTTGAAAGTTGAAGCCAATGCGATTGTCAGCGCATCATTGTGCTTTGCCTGCAGATAATACATGGCATCCTGTCCCTGTGCCGATGCCTGTTTGTTGGCATAATACAGCTGGTCCCAGTTTATCTGGCGGTTTGCCTTAGGTCCGCTCCAGAAATCGTATGCCGACTGCCAGTTGGCGAGCGCATCGCTGTTCCGGTATGAGGTATTGGTGTCGTCCCAGATATCGAAATAGCTGCTCGGCATATTCTTCCAGTAGTTTGGATGAGGGTTGTCGGCGTTGTTGTAGTTCAGCTTCGTGCTCTTATACATGCTGTACTTGCCCATGAGCGAAGTCGTCAGCTTGTCGTTGTCGGAGATTTTCCAGTCCCATGTGAGCAGCGCTGTCGGCGCAAAGTCGTTGACTACTCGTGAGTTGCGCTTCTTGCCGTTCTGGTATCCCCAGTATGGGTTGTAGTATCTGTCGTTTGCCATCCAGTACATCTCGTCAGTACCGGCTCCCTGAGAGGCGCGCTCCGTAGGGTTGCCCCATGTGGTGAGCGAGAGGGAGTGGCTTCCGTCACCGAACACCTTCTGCACTCCGAGGAAGTAAGAGAGGGAGTTATAGAACGTTCCCTCCACGTATCCTTCGTTCGCCCAACGGTATGTGAGGTTTCCTGAGAATGCCCAACCACGGTTGCTGAGTCCGGTATTGAAGGTGTACATGCCTCTGAGCGTATAACTGCGGTTGGCTCCGGAGAGCGTTATCCTGTGGCCTGCCGGCATGCTTGCCGGACGGAAGTTATAGTTGTTTGAACCTGCCATCCCCGTCATGGCAAAATTGTTGGTTTCAAACGGAAGGGCGAACTCCTGGTTCTTTGTCTGCTGGTTGAGTCCGCCAACGAGGGAATAGCGGAACTGCCCCGTCTCCATGTCGTTCATCGGCAGTCCGTTGATATAAACATCGTTATACTTCTGGTCGAACGCACGATAACGGAAACGCACCGGCGAGAAGAGGAATCCAACCTCACTCGCATACATGTTGGAGTTGGAATTGACGATGGTAACGTTCTGCGACATATCATCGTCTTCTCCGAGCTGTGCCTCCGTAAACGTGAAAGCCGACTCGCTGAGAGCGGCGCCACGCTGTCCTATGGAGTCAGTACCTACTGTCTGGGCCTGGGCCATAGAAGCGGAGCACAATGCCATCACGGCTAATTTCAGATTCTTCTGCTTCATAAATAAGTGTTATGTTTGTATGCCACAAAGTTAGCGTTTTTTTGACTAAGCGACAAACATTACAAGATAAAAACACGGGATGTTACAAACATTTAATATCGCAATGCCAAAATAATGGAAAATAATTCATACCTTTGTCTTTGATTACAATTACGTGGATAATTGTCAGACAGGCAGTATAGAAAAACAAAATATTTATAACAATATGAAAAGAATCAGTTTCTTGCTGATATTAGCGCTGTGCATGGTGTCTATCGGCGCAATGTCGCAAAATGAGAAAAAGTATTTGTGCTACGGAGTGGGATTCTACAACCAGGAGAATCTCTTCGATACTTGCCACGACGAGGGCAAAAGAGACTACGACTTCCTTCCTACGGGGTCTTACCGCTGGAACGGGCTGAAATATTCTCACAAGCTGAAGAACATGGCGAGGGCTCTTGCCGACATGGGCACCGACGTACTGCCTAAGAACGTGGGATGCGCCGTGATTGGACTGAGCGAGGTGGAGAACAGCAAGGCGCTCGACGACCTCACGGCACAGGAACCGCTGAAGGCACGTGGCTATAAATACGTACATATAGAGGGTCCGGACCACCGCGGCATCGACTGTGCACTGCTCTACAATCCGCAGCTCTTCAAGGTTTGGAACACGAAGCTCGTGCCATACGTGCAGGAACTGGAGAAGGACAGTGCGTTTCTGACCCGCGGATTCCTGACCGTGAGCGGAGAGATGGCCGGCGAGCATGTGGCATTCGTGGTGTGTCACTGGCCGAGCCGGGCGGCTAAATCTTTCTATCGTGAGTCGGGCGGCCGACAGGTGAGAGCGCTGAAGGATTCGCTGCTCAGAGACGACCCGAAGGTGAAGGTGTTTGTGATGGGCGACATGAACGACGACCCCACAAACGCCAGCATGACGGAGGCTCTGGGATGCAAACCGGAAATCGACAAGGTGGGCAAGGACGAGATGTATAACCCATGGTACAACATACTGGTGAAAGAGGGATTGGGAACACTGACCTATGGCGGTTCGTGGAATCTCTTCGACCAGATTGTAATGACTCCTAACCTGCTGAACAAAAAGGGAGCAAAGGATTTCTCTACACTGAAATTCTTCAAGAACCAGATTTTCCGCCGCGACTACCTGTTCCAGACCGAAGGGAAATACAAGGGTGCTCCAAAGCGTACTCATGCCGGCGGCGTATGGCTCGACGGATACAGCGACCACCTGCCGGTAGTGGTGTATCTGGTGAAAGAGCAGAAATAGGGATATGGAATAGATCTTAATTTGAGGGAACCAAGGCAAAATGGGTAATACCGAGGTTCAAGACTATATCACAGTAAGTCTTTATGAAATCAAACGAAGAAACTGAAAGCAAAACAAGCCTGCCCACTACCATGGGGAAGAACGGAGGGACTGGCGGATTGGCGGGTGCCGACACCGGGGCATCATCCGCCAACATTCCTGTAGAATGCCATCCACTCGAGCCTTTCCTGCCCAAGAATGCCTGGCTGCTGATGCTTGGAAGTTTTCCGCCATCACAACAGCGATGGAGCATGGATTTCTTCTATCCTAACTTCATAAACGACATGTGGAGAATCTTTGGGCTACTGTTTTTCGACGACAAAGACCATTTCGTCGACACGGAGAGGAAGAGGTTCAGAAAAGAGCAGATAGTGGAATTCCTCACCAAAGAGGGCGTGGCGCTATACGACACGGCGTGTGCCGTGAGACGCACAAAGAACACGGCTTCTGACAAGGACCTGGAGATTGTGACACCAACTGATCTCGACTCGCTTCTGGAAAGACTCCCCCACTGCACCACGGTGGTGACGACAGGAGAGAAGGCCACTACGGTATTCGCCACACATTTCGGCTGCCCCGTCCCTAAAGTTGGCACATCGGTAGAGTTTCTGAACAACGGCAAGAGGATGACTCTCTTCCGCATGCCAAGCAGTTCGAGAGCCTACCCCATGAAACTGGAGAAGAAAGCGGAACAATACCGCAAGGTCCTGATAAGAAAAAAGTAAATATAAAACAGAATATATGACAATAATCGGCATAGCTGGTGGTACGGGCTCTGGCAAGACCACCGTGGTAAAGAAAATCGTGGAAGCTCTGCCTCCACACTATGTTGCGGTGGTACCGCTTGACTCATATTACAACGATACGACGGAGATGACGGAGGAGGAACGACATGCCATAAACTTCGACCATCCCGACGCCTTCGACTGGAAACTGCTCATCAAGCAGGTGAACGAACTGCGCAAGGGAAACGCCATCGAACAGCCCACATACTCGTATATCAAATGCAACCGTCTGCCGGAGACCATCCATGTGGAACCAAAGCCTGTGATAATCATCGAGGGCATCATGACACTGCTGAACAAGAAGCTGAGAGAAATGATGGACCTGAAGATATTCGTTGACGCCGACTCCGACGAGCGACTGATACGCAACATACAAAGGGACATCGTGGAGCGTGGACGCGACGTGAAAATGGTGGTAGACCGTTATCTCGAAGTGCTGAAACCTATGCACGAACAGTTCATTGAACCCACAAAGAGGTATGCCGACGTAATCATCCCTCAGGGCGGAGAGAACGTGAAGGGTATCGACATGGTGTGCAAATTCATCGAAAGACTGATGCAACAATAGACACAAACATCAAAACATTTATGAATCAGAAGAAGGTATTTCTACTTGCCTTGATTTCCGCAGCTACACTAAACGCTACGGCTCAAGACAACGACACTTACGACGAACAAGCCACCACGCTACAGAAGAAAGGGGAATTTGAATATTCAGCTGAGGCCCAGGGAAGCTTCTCACACGGCAAGACCCCACTATGGCTGAATGCCAACAAATACGGATTGTCGTCGCTCGACGAGAACAACGGCTACATCAGAGGATCGCTGCAGAGAAACATCGGCAACGACATGGAAAAGAAATGGGGATACGGATTCGGCATTGACGCCGCCGTGCCATTCAACTATACGAGCAACGTGGTATTGCAACAGGCATACGTGGAGGGACGATGGCTGCATGGCACTCTCTCCATAGGAGCAAAGGAAAGGCCGATGAACCTGAAGAACAACAGGCTCAGCAGCGGTTCGCAGACTTTGGGCATAAACGCCCGCCCCGTGCCACAGGTGAGGTTGGCGCTCGAAGACTACTGGAAGGTGCCGTTCACCGGAGGATGGGTGCAGCTGAAAGGTCATGTGGCTTACGGGATAATGACCGACGACTCATGGCAGCACGAATTCACCAACAAGAGGAGCAGATATGCCGACAACGTGTTATATCACTCCAAGGCAGGATTCATCAGAATAGGAAGCGACCCGTATATGCACCCCCTCTCGCTGGAACTGGGACTGGAGATGGCATCGCAGTTCGGCGGAAAATCGTATCAGCCTAACGATGACGGAACGGTGTCGGTGATAAACGGAAACACGAGCCTGAAAGGTTATTGGAACGCTTTCGTGCCGGGAGGAAAAGACATCACCGATGGCGAGAACTACAAGAATGCTGAAGGCAACCAACTGGGCAGCTGGATGATGCGACTGAACTTGGAGAAAGACCTTTGGAAAGCGGGACTCTACGTAGACAAATTCTTTGAAGACCACTCGGCGATGTTCCAACTCGACTACGATGGTTACGGAAGCGGTGAGGAATGGCAGGTGAAGAAGAAGAGACGCTACGTGCTCTACGACTTCAAGGACTGGATGATAGGTTTCGACCTCAACCTGAAATACGGAACATGGCTGAGAAACATCGTAGTGGAATATATCTACACAAAATATCAAAGCGGACCTATATACCACGACCATACGACGACTATTCCCGACCATATCGGCGGCACCGACAATTACTACAACCACAACATCTATCCTGGATGGCAACACTGGGGACAGGTGATGGGAAACCCTCTATTCCGCTCGCCAATCTACAACCAGAATGGAAGCATCTTTGTGCAGGACAACCGTTTCATGGCTTTCCATCTGGGATTCGACGGCCGTCCCAGCGACAACACACGCTACCGTGTGCTTGCCACTTATCAGGAGGGGTTGGGAACCTATGGCAGTCCTTACAACGACTTACGCCACAATATCAGTTTCCTCGTTGAGGGTGAATACAAATTCACAAAGAACTTGCTTCGCAACTGGAGCGTGAAAGGCGGTTATGCTATGGACTTCGGAGGAATACTGGGCAACAACTACGGTTTCCAGCTGACCATAGCCAAGAGGGGCAGTTTCAGTCTGTAGGCACTGTCACTATAACTTCACAAATAATCTACAAGGGGAACAAAAAACGAAAAAAGAAAAGAAATGAGAAAGACAATATGCGGCATCCTCATAGCCGCCACAACGATACTCACCACGATGACTCTCGCCTCATGCGACATAGAGACTTCATCGGCTGCTGGAGATTTCAACGGTATGTGGCATCTGACCCGTGTGGACACGATTGCCACTGGCGGAGTGCTCGACCTGAAGAATGAAAAGTTATTCTGGGCATTCCAAAACAAACTGATGCAGGCGGATGACAAAAACGAGAAGCTCGCGAAGATTCTGATGCGCTTCAACCAGACAAACACGCAACTTACGCTACACACGCCATACTGCTACGACCGCGAAAACGGCGATGTGCCTCTCTCCGACCCTACCCTGCTGGCACCATACGGCATAAACAAACTGGAGGAGAATTTCCAGGTAATAAAATTGACTGGAAGTAAAATGGTGTTGCAGTCGGAAACGCTGAAACTGACATTCAAGGGATTCTAAAACAATATAAGACTCCATAATTAAAAATGCTCCATAATTCCAAATAACGGAATCATGGAGCATTTTTCTATGCCATGCTTAGGTTTGATGACCACTTGTGGGTCATGAATCAGCATTCAATTGATCGTAGCCAGAGAGTTTCTCCTGCCATGAATAGTATTTCCTTACGGTATCATAACCTGAGCGGGAAATGCTGTTGCGGTCGGCTTCGTTGTCCATCATCCTCAGGCAAGCGTCGGCAAAGACCTGGTCGGCATCTTCGATGATGCAGTTGGTGCCACTCTCAAGTTCGGGAATTGCCTTTGAAATGAGCGACGACATCACCACCGGCACTCCCATACCCATAGCCACAAGCACCTTGTTCTGAATGCCGGCGGCAATCTGCACCGGCGCCACAGCCACACAGGAATCCTTAACGGCATCTGAAAGGACGTCTACAAATCCTGTCACCACGATATTCTCGGATTTTTCCGACAGCGCCATGATGTTTCTCGGCGGCTCTGCCCCTACGATATAGAATCTGGCTCCGGGTTTCTTCTTCAGAATCAGCGGGAAGATGTCGTTTACGAAATGCAACACCGCATCCTGGTTCTGCAGGGTTCGCATATTGCCTACAAAGCAGATCTTGTCATGGTCGTAGGAATCGGGTATCTCGTCCATACACTCCACGCCATTGGTGTATAATGCCAGCGAATGCTTGTCGCCCCCGGCAGAGAGATAGTCGATGTCTGCCTGTGAAACGAGTACCACCTTCGGGAATTTCTTCATCACAAAGTGCTCATATCTTCGGATAAGCTTGCGCTCGATGGCGTAAATCACCTTCTTCAGCGACATGCCCTTGAAACCGGAAGACAGAGTATAGGTCTTCGACAAGGCGTCTGTCATCTCCACGATGGATTGCGACTCCACGCCATGCCGGGTGAGGTATGGCACCATCCTGAGCAGATGGCTGACGAAACGGTCTGGTTTCTCTTTGCTGATTACCATCCCCAGCAACTTTGAGTATTCCCGTGAGTAGTAGTAGCCACACTGTATGGGGCGACCGCTCAGCATATACTCAAGCGAGTATAGCATGGAGTTGGTCTTCTTGCGCTTTACTACGTATATCTTGTCATACAAAGTCTTTGCAGCTGCCATGTCAGGATTGCCCTCACAGAAGGACACGAGGACCAGCTCATGACCGGCAGACTTCAGATATTTGGCTATATTGTTAATTCTCAACACGTCTCCGCCATTTTCGGGAAAGGGGAAGCGTGGTGTCAATATGCAGTATTTCATACGATATCAGTTATTTTCTATTCATATACTTTTTTACGCAGTTTGCTTATCGTGGCATAGACTCTCGAAGCAAACAGAAGGAAGTCGTATTTCAGCGGCTTTTTCAGATATGCCCCCATATAGCTACACGTAAGCCTCATCGCCACGGCAATTCTTTCCGAATACCGATGGCGTGCACGGGTGGCGGAATTCTCTCTTGCCCTCACGTTATATACGGTGTCGGCATTGTGGACAATCTCCATCCTGGAAATCCTGTCGGACACGATGAACATGAACAGGGCGTCTTCACCGAGCTTGTGCTTCGTGTCAAACCTTCTGTCTCCTATCACATCTCTGGGTATGAGTTTCCCTGTTACCGTGGACAGGAAGCTCCGCGAATTGAACAATGTCAGCTTGGGGCATTCCATGCATCGCTTGTAGGCTGATGTGAGGAAATACGGCAGGTGCTCACGGGTCTTGTCATCAATGAGATAACAATTGCAGGCAACCACCGTATGCAAATCCGTCATGGCATGCATGCTCGACAGATAGTCGTTGCCTGCCACCCAGTCGTCGTCGTCTATGAAGAGCAGATATTTGCCTTTTGCATTGTCTATACCGATATTTCTGGCGTTCGACACACCCGGCACATCGGTCTGAATGACTCTCACATTGACATAACCATTGTCGGTGATGATGTCTTCGAGCATCGACCGGTATGGCATGTCGCAGCCATTGAGTACGATTATCACCTCATAATCGGTAACGGGGAAATCCTGCTCCTCCAAAGAACGGAGGCAGTCGGAGATATATTCCCCGGGCTTGTATGTAGGTATTATAACAGATATTTCCATTATCCAAAGATTTTAAGATAGTCTGGAGTCAGCGATTCCGGGGTTGCCACACAATGCAGACCGTTGTCGCCTGTCAGCGCCCGCATCTTCTCTATCAGTTCGCCGGTAGAGGAGAATATCGGGTCGTAGTTATAGAAGTCACGGCAGTAATGCAGGGCGGGATGCTCAAGCACGAGCATGTTCTTCCTGTTTGCCACACACTCGAAGCTCACTCCGCTGACCTGATTCTGGAAGGATGAGGGATATGCAAGGAGCACGATGTCTGAACGGAGGAATATCTCCCGATAGAGCGCCGTTGGCAGGAAGCCTGAAATGAAGCGCACGTTGTCGGGATATTTCTCGCCTTCTTTCTTGTCGCCATGGATGAGCAGCAGCACATCGTTCCGGGCAAGGAAATCTGCAAGTTCGCTACTGTTTACGAGCGAATTCACAAAGGTGTCGTCTGCCTTTGAAGAGGGATGGAACACCACTTTCCTGAAAGCGGAAAAGTATTCGGGAAGGCTGGTATCGGCATGGCTTTCATCAAACGGACTGACGCAGCCGTGTGACACCACGGCAACATTTGTTATGCCATTCTCAAGCAACGGTTTCTTCATATAGTCGTCGAACACAACGAAGGTGTTGTGGCGCGCCAGACGCTTGAGAAAGAATAGTTTCACTCTGGATGCCACGGTGCCGGTGTTATGACATATTATATACATATTACGGCAAAGGGGCAACAGACCCAAAGTAACCTCATCACAGTACGACACCACTACATGAGTGTAATCTGAGAAGCGTATCTTGAATTTCAGATACAGCAGGGTGACAGTGAATATAATGCGGTTGAGAACGGCTCTCTTGCCGCGCATATTCAGGAAGCGTGGCAGCTTGGCTACGTAATCGCTGTCAGGATAATCGAGTTGGGAAGCTATGTCTGAATGCAACACTATCTTCACATCGTAGCCTGCCGAGCGGATGGCGTCGATATGGATACGATTGAAGTTGACGTGTCCCTTCATGTATACGTAATCTATGAACAATACTTTTCCTTTCATGGTATGTCTTTTTATTTAACGTCGTTGAAATGTTGTCTGAAATGGATGAGCCTCTCGTTGTATGGCTTGTTCTCTATGGTGATGTTGTAATACTCCGACATGGCGGTGGTATTGAGGAAATATACTTTCAGCAGACTGTACAACGCCACAAACGACAGATACAGTATCTTGTTGTTGCGATAGGTAAAGCACTTTATCAGGTCTATCCATACTATCCAGTATGCATAGATGAAAAGATAGGAACAGCGGAGACTTATCGTGCGGAACTCACTGAGAAACAGGAATGTGCACAGATAGAAGAGCATACTGTTCACGAAGATGTTGTTGCCGTTGTGGATTTCTCTGAGTTTGTCGATATAGCAGAACAGAAGTATTCCGGTGAGCAGTCGCTCGAGATATCCGATACTCAACACGGAGCCCGTGCTGAGGTCCATGCTGAGATATGCCTCCACCCAGAGTTTGGTAGACGGCATGATATAGTCTACCACCAGGAGTATCAACGACTTCAGGATGGGGATATGGAAGAGGTATATCACATTGGCAACGGCGAATATCGCCATCATTATGTATTTGTTGAACTTCCTGTTGATGATGAAATACATCGGTATGTATGCCAATGACGAACTGTGGAACGTGAAGCCTAACAAGCAAACGAGCAAAAAGGGCAGGAACTGCTTCTTCTCAATGAACACGATGGCATTGACGAACAGCAATATGGATATGGAGTTGCGCACCAGATTGATGTTTATCTCGAAACCGCTCATCACCAGCATGATCATAAACGCAAGCGGTATATTGCTTACATATCGCCTGAAGAACATCATCAGCAATGTAACGTTTATCAAGATACACAGAAACTGGAAGAAGAAATAGTTGGGATATATGGTCTTGCATATCACTCCGAATATCATGAAGCCCGGCTCCCACGTCCATTTGTTGAGCGGAAGAGTGAACAAGGTGCGCAAGTCGGTCAGACTCTGATACTCTGGATAATATGAGGTCCAGTCGTAGGCCACGAATCCTCTGAGTCCGAAGAAGAACACAAATACGACAACTGACAATATGTTTACACACATTGTCTTCATTTGTGACTCGCTGTTGAAATGGGCATATACGGCAAGAGAGCCATAGATTATGACCAACAGCAGATAAGGATAAGCGAACTCCATCTATATGTATTACCTTTCTTTATTTCTTCTTGCCAAAAGCCTGGCTCAACACCAACACCCAGAGGGCGTCTGCTATAACTCCTACAAACACGAATATGATTACCATAAGCGTTCGCGGCATGCTCGACGACTTCAATGGCACGGTGGCATTCTGAATCACGGTGAACGCCGGAGTGTTCTCCTGTATCTTCGCCTGTGCCTTCTGCACCTGCTGGGCGGTCTGCGAATAGTTGTTGAACTTCAGCTGCATATCGTTCTCCAGGTCCTCGAGTTTAGACTGATACGACATAAGCACGACTTCTGAGTTGGCATCGGCGAATGATGCATATTTCTGACGCGACTTCTCATAGGCTGCCTTTGCCTCTGCATTGATCTGCTGTGAGTAAGCAAGGTCTTGTCTTGCCTTCTTCGTACGGTAGAGCGTGATGTAGTTCTGCAGTCTGGTCTTCACAGAGTCTGCCATGCAGGCAGCCACACGAGCGTCGGTGTCGGTAACGGAAAGGGTTATCACATTGGTACCCTTGTTGATCTGGCAACCGATGCTTCCGACTATTGCCTCGCAGACCTCGCTCTGGATCTTTGTCAGACAATATGGGTTAACGACATTGGTGCTCGGTATGGTGTCTTTCTTACCGAACATCTTTACGAGCCACAACTTGGGATAGTCCCAGAAAGGAATCTTGGTATCCTGCAGGATGTGGTTGTAGTATGTCTTCTTCTGTCCCTTCACCTTGACGGGAATATCGAAGAGCTTCACCACAAAGTCTGTGGATGCGAAGACATCGGGATAGATGTCGGGATAGATGGCATCGACGGATGATTTTCCGCCACCTATATCCATACCTATGGCTCCGGCAATGTCGCTGAGGTTCTGCGACATACCCATACTTGTGGCCTCTGGAGCCAACACCACATAAGAGGTGTATCTCTTCTGCTGTTCCAAAGCCACGATAACTCCAATAACAAAGAATACGGAAACGAAGATTATCATTTCCTTTTTCCTCGACGCCACTTTCTTCAAAAGCGAAAGCACGTCGATTTCCTTCACGCGTTTTGTATCTGACATTTTATCTTGTATTTCGTTTACGTCTTAATCATTGTCTACTGTCCTACCCCCTGCCTGTTTATGGCGTGCAGCGATATTCCAGGTCTTCGGTCCTGTGGCCTATCACCTTGGCAGGCACTCCACCGACGATGGTATATGGCGGGACATCCTTGGTGACTACCGCTCCTGCCGAAACTACTGCCCCCTTGCCAATCTTCACATTCTGCAGAACCATAGCTCCACAACCTATCCAGACGAAGTCGCCTATCTCGATGGGATAGAACTTCACCGGGAAATGGCGTGACTGCACATCATGGCTGCCTGTCATAATCATCACTCCATGCGACACCGACACGCTGTCGCCGATGGTCAGTCCGCCACGGGCATCGAGTGTCACCATGCGGTTTATATGTGAATCCTTTCCTATAGACAGTTTGTTGAGGTTCATTATATAGCAGCGGCTGTCCACATAGGTGCCTTTTCCTATCTTCATGCCGAGCTTTCTCATGGCAAACCTGCGCACACACCACGGGAGGCTGGGCAGGATGGTATTGGTGAGAGGTCCGAGAACGAATTTCCTCATTCCTGAATATACGGGACTTCCAACGAACCACATCTTCATCACCTTTGTCAGGAAGCTTACGAGCTTACCCATCCTGAAACCGTCGCTGATGGATATCTTGTAGTTCAGATATTCTCCCTTGACGGGATGGTTTGACATTCCTTCTTCATCGAAGACTTCTATTATGGCATCGGTCCTGACGAACCTGTATTTCTTCTTGTATAGGGTATAGATGAGATACCAGTCGAGAGCGAAACCATAATCTTTCTTCTTGTCAAGAGCGAACAGGTTTTCCTTGTGTATCTGCGTTCTCACGAGTGATGAACCGTGACGATAGACTGGTCTGTATTCAAGACCTGCCACATTGCTTGAGGAGGGGAACGGGAATACGTGTCCCTGGCGCAGTTTCATGCTGTCGCCATATATGATGTCGGCATTCCCGGCATCACAATTCCGGATGGCGTCGGCAAGCGAATGGTCAGAGAAATAATAGTCGCCGCAGTTCAGAATGTTCACCCAGTCGCCGTTGGCATGCTGCACGCCTTTGTTCATGGCATCATAGACACCGGCGTCTTTCTCTGAGCACCAATACGCCAAGCGGTCGGCATACTCCTTTATCACCTCTGCCGTGCCGTCAGTGCTGCCACCGTCAATGACGATATATTCCTTTTCTTCCCACGTCTGCGAGAAGAAGCTCTCCATCGTCTCACGGATGTGCTTCACATCGTTGTAGACCACGGTGATTACACTTATTTTATTGCTCATCTACTATATCTGTTGTTTTATTGTTATCTTTTTATTGTCATCTGTCCCATATTCCCGTTGCCTTCTGCCTGATCAGCAAGCGGCACTGATAGATGTGTATCAGCGCCATGGCGAGATAGCATGTTGCCATGCTCAGGACTATACTCTCTACGCTCAGTCCCATATCAGTGAACTTGACCATCGCCACATAAAGGATGGTGAAGACTACGGATGTCAGTATCTGCACTCTTATCTTGTTGAGTCCGTTGATGAGATACGTGGCACAGTTGTTGAGATTGAAGGCACACACATATACGAATGTGCACAGCGAGATGGAGAGCGGCACCTCCACTTTGTCGCCAACCCACAGATGATAGAACACTCCGCTGACTACCAGCATGCACGCTCCGCCGGTGACGGAAAGCGCCCAGAACTTCAACGCTCTGTTGAAAGTGGCGTTTATCCATGCCATGTCTCCCTTCACGTAGGCGTCGGTATAGGCGTTCCACATTGGTGAGAGAATGATGGTATAGGCTATTATCAGAAGGTTGAAAAACTTGTATGCGATGTTGTATGTCGTGACATTCGTCGGTCCGCAGTTCTGGGCTATAAACACGTTGGCAGCACCGAAAATGACAAGACAGCTGCTCACCTGAATCACAAAGAATCCCATTCCCTTGCCCACAATCTGCCTGCCGAGGCTCTTGTCAAAGTCATTGACGGCGGGACGGAGTTCGGGATATCGCAAGAACAGGGGGATCGTGGCAAGGGCAAAGACGACACATGTCGTTGCCGTGTATGCAAGGACGACATACATGAGATTGCCCGACGTCACTTTGGTAAGTATGAATATTATCACCATCGAGATGACGTTGCCCGATACGGTGAGGAGGTCGTTGACTGCATATTTCTGCATGGCAACGAAGATGAAGCCCACATTCTTCAAGACGAAATTGCCGAGTGTGAAACCTATTGCCACGAGCGTTGCATTGCGAAGACTTTCTCCGCTCACAGCATGGGTATTGAAGAAGCTGCAATAGTCAAGCTGCGACAAGGGCAGCAGTCCTATCACTCCCAATGCCAGGGCGATGACGGTGAGCAATGAGAATGTGGTGCAGATGTATTTTCTGGCCAACGAATAGTCTTGCTTCGAGATTGCCTCGGTGAGATAGTTTCGCATTCCGTTGCCCAGACCGATATCGAAGGTTCCTATCCAGAACAATACCGACGTCATGGTCATCCATACTCCATAGACTTCCTTGTCGAGATAGCCGATGGTAATAGGCACTATGAGGAGAGACGTTGCCAGTCCCACCATCTTCAGCACCGCCGACATCAGTATGTTTTTCTTCAGAACTATGTTCCTATCGTTTGCCATTCGCTTTTCAGTCTATCGAAGTCTTCCACTCAATTGTGGATTAAGTCATAATTGTCTATATCAGCAATACGGCCCATTGACACTTATCGTGACAGGGCCGTATCACATCGTATTTCCGTTATAATATGTTAGCCAGAGTAGCGATCATCGTGGCGATAGACGCTACCGACGTTCCGATGGTCATCGTCTCGGCGATGCTCATCTTGGTGGTAGCCTTGGCTGGAACCACAATCTCACAACCAGGCATCGGCTTGGCGTTGTGGGAAACCTTTGCCACCATACCATTCATATATATAATGTAGGTCTGACCTCTCTTTGCCTTGTTGTTGAAACCACCGGCCTGGTCGATATAATAGCTTGCCTTCTTGCCCTTCACGAAACCTACGGTGTTTGGATACATCACCTCACCGTTGATCTTCACCGTTCCGGTGTACTGCGGAACAACGATGCGGTCGCCTTCGCGAAGCACGATATCGGCATCGCTGCCTGGATTGGCAATGGCCTTGTCGAGCTCGATACCTACTGAATAGGTGTCCTCGATCTGGAATTTCTTTATACGCTCACTGTTTGTGATGTCAACACTCTTGCCGGTCTTTGCTACCTCCTCGGCGGCAACCTGCTCATACTGCTCAAGGGCCATCTTGCGGGCTGCCTCCAGACGCTTGCGCTCACTCTCGCTGATCTTTCTTACGAGTGTCGCACCGGCTGCATATCCGCGGTCGTTCACACCACCTGCAGCCTTGATGACATCGCTCAGACGGGTGTTCTTTCTCTGCAGCGTGTATGTACCGCTGAACATCACCTCACCGTCAACAACGACATTCTGCTGTTTTGAGAAACCCGGGCTCTTACGCACATACACCTCGTCGAATGGCATAAGGTGGAAGCCTGGAGTACCGTCAATCACGAAGCCGTCTTTCAATGCGAAACTGTATGTATAAGCTGAGACGGAGTCGTTGGTAAGCGCCTTTGGATTCATCACGCGGCGCGCCACATCGACCTTCACAGTGGAAGCGGAGTTCTTCAGACCTCCTGCCTGAAGCACGAAGTCCTCAAGCGTCTCATTGGATGCGTATTTATAGATGCCAGGATAGTTCACCTCTCCATGTATCGTTATGGTCTGTTCTTCCATCATCTCCTGCTTCGTAGGGATGAACAAAACATCGTTAGGCTGCAACGGTACATCGGCTACCTTACCGTCAAGGATGCCTTCCACATCTACCGGCACTACTTCCAGAGTGCGGTCTTTCTTCATGCGGTGCATCACGGCACGTGCGGTGAACGCCTCCTCTCTGAGACCGTCGGCATGCTCCAGCAAGCTACGCACACTGTTTATCTCGCCACCTACCTGATACATACCTGGACGGAACACGGCACCCTTTATCTCGACCATGTTTGAATATCTGTCGAGGATTGAGTCTACGCTTACCGAGTCTTCGTCGCTCACCTGGAATGAGCTCATGTCGAACTCGTCCACATTATATACTGAATATTCCTTTCCGGTCTTTCTCACCACTCTAACCGACTTAGTATAGGCATCGCCAGTGAAGCCACCGGCATATTTCAGCAATGAGCCGACGCTTTCGTTCTTCTTCATCTCATACCACATTGGGCGCTTCACCTTACCGGTAAGATTCACCAGGCAGTCGTACGGACCGACCACAATGACATCGTTGTCGGCAAGGCGCACATTACCCGTCAGTTTGCCGTTGAGCATATAGTCATAGATATCCACTACGGTGACAAGGCGGTTGTTGCGATAGACCTTGATGTTACGAAGTGTACCGAGGTCGTTTGTTCCTCCTGCCATATAAAGGGCATGGAACACGGTGGCGAAGGCTGACAGAGTGTATGTGCCAGGAGCTTTCACTTCTCCCATGACGTTGACCATTATCGAGCGGGTCTCACCAACGGTGAGCTTGATATGCGAGCTGCTGTATCTCGATCCCAAAGTGGAGCGCAATTTGGCGTTCGCCTGACTCACCGTAAGTCCGCTGACTTCCACCGGTCCATATCCGTCTATCGTAACGAATCCGTCCGGTGACACCGTGCACTCAATGGTCTTCTGTGAAGCTCCGTAGATATCGATGAACACGGCATCGCCAGGACCGAGACGATAGTTCTGCGGTGTGGCAATGTTCATATTCGGTTCAAACGACAAGTTCTTGTTGTTGAAGATGTTACGTCCAAACACCTTTCTCTTGGTCTTCTCCATCATGAGCTTCTCAAGAAGGGCTGCCGTATCGGGCACGAACTCGTCGAGTTCGTCGCGCATGTCGTTCCACTCATCGTTGGTATCGTCAAACACATAGCTGCGCTTGTCTTTAACGCGACCGTCCTTCAAACGGTTCTGCGAGTCATACTGCGACTTCTTGTCGTCAAGATATTCATCATCTTTGGCATCGCCGTTGGCTTTCTTCTTGCCGTTCGACCTCAATCTTGTGTCGTTCTTGCTTCCGGTAGTGCCCGACACCTGTCCCAATCCCTGGTCCTTGGCGGCACGCTCATATTTTTTTTTCACACGACGTATCTGCTCGATGTTAACGCCATTCTGCATGAGTTTCGTAACGATCTGAGACTGAGGGGTTCCGGCATTGTGCTCCTTTACGATGAATTTCATAACCTGGTCATCGGTCATTGACGACTGCGCCATGATACTCATCGGAATGAGCACGGACATTAAAATTGCTATGATGAATCTTTTCATAATGAAGAATTTGTTTCTATTTGGTTTTTCTGATGTATTTTATGTTAGAACTTTTTTCCGCTCACGATGCTGATGAACGTCTTGGCAATGATGCTGGCATCAAGAGCCAGCGACCTGCGCTTCAGATAGTCGGTATCCATATGCAGACGGATCAGCATCTTTTCCATAGTATCGGTATAGCCATTATAGAGTGTGGCTTCCGACGTCAGTCCGGGCCTCATCTCATAGATGAGCACATAGCTGGGGTCGTTGGCCATAATCTTGTCGATATAAAACCGGCGCTCCGGACGGGGGCCTACAAACGACATGTCGCCCTTCAGCACATTCCAGAGCTGGGGCAATTCGTCGAGATGATGCTCACGCAAGAACAACTCAGTCTTTGTGGACTGCCCTATGCTGCTTTTCGCCACAAGCTGAGGCTCCTTCTCTGGCTCGCTCATGGTGCGGAACTTGTAAATGGTAAACGGCTTCCCTCTATATCCGATGCGCTCCTGCGAAAATATAGCAGGACCGTTTTTCTGTCTCTTCAGCATGATGGCTATCACCAGATAGACCGGCGAGAGGATTATCATGCCGGCAAGAGAGAAGACTATGTCAAACAGGCGCTTGACGGTTCGCTGAACACATCCCATCGCGTCATGGCTGCCTTCGAAACCGCTCACCTCTTCTGTATTTTGATTACTCACTTTGTTTATTTACTTATTTCTTATTTTCTTTAAAACCGACAAACGGCTCTTTTATTGCATAATTTTTGCAAAGGTACTATATTTTATTTAAAAATTGGCGCAACATGCGTCTTATCTTTTGCAAGGAATCAACCTTGCCGTAACTAAATGTCATTCTTGAGAAATATCAAATGCCATAATCTGAATATTGAAACAGCAGTCGACCAACTTGTGGATTAGCAATAATGATACCCGTTGGCGGAATTGACTTACGCTGACAGACATGAGTGAAAGTTGCACATATCGCTGATTCTTGAAAGCCATCAGGCCATCTGGTTTTCCTATAGTTGTTTGATATACAAATGATTAGCAATCAGATGATTGCTTCAAACCATATAGATGGTTTGAAGATGACAGGAATAGCATGCGTTGGCTGAATTCTGAAAACACGACTATGGATGTACATGAACAAACCGGGCAGTCATTGGACTGCTATTCAGCCCATCTGGGACAATGGTCGTGCCCATTTAACTCCCAATCGGTTCATTAAGTCGTCCAATGTAATATTTCACAACTGCTTACAGTCTTCTGTTTTCATAAGATGTCTTTTAACTGTTTTTAATTCGCAATAGCTCGCTATTACCCATTAAAAGCCAAAATCCAAGCAAGCCACAAAGACCGTTTTAGGACAAGTATTCACTAAATCAATTCCGCCAACGGTATTTTTATGCAACAAATTCAATCGCCAATTCTAAATTTGAAACTTGAGTGTTTAATTTCATACAAATACTTTTTTGCCATTTCTCCGTATAAAGACATCCAACAGTTGCTGAAGAGCAACCCATACTAAAATATCTAAAACAATTATCATAGTAAAACCTATGCTTTTTCCTATCAATAGATTTATTAGAATGAAAAGTAAAGCCATTACGACCAATACCCCAAGAGCTTGATGCTGTGTCATTCCCGTGCGCAACAGTTTATGGTGTATATGATTTTTGTCAGCCATAAATATCGGACGGTGATGCACAAACCTGGTAATTATCACACGACAGACATCAAACACCGGGACAATCAAATAGGAGCTGACTATCGGCATTCCTCCGACAACTGCCGGTTCGGCATTTACCCTAACCATAGAACATTTAACAAATAAAGTACCAAGTATAAACCCGAGTGTCAAACTGCCCGAATCACCCATAAAAATCTTGTTTTTCCCCTGCTTGCCAAATAGATTGAAACGTACAAAAGCCACAAGTACTCCAAGCAGCCCTGCAATAATGATGCAATAAGATAGTAAATCTTCAGAAAGGAAAAGTACGAAGAATCCAAGCAAAGCGATGATTGCAAGAAATGCAGCCAATCCGTCTATTCCATCAATAAGGTTTATGGCATTGTCTATAAAAACAATCACAATAACTGTCAACGTGGCACCGACCCATAACGGTATCTCACCAATTCCGCAAAAGCCATAAAGATTATTGATATACAATCCGGACAGAGGAAGAATGGATGCAGCAAATATCTGAACCAGGAATTTTGTCCTTGGCGACACCCCTACAATATCATCTACTACACCAGCAACATATATCGCTAACAAACCGACAGAAAAATAACATGTCCAAAGACTCAAGCTGAGCGATGTTCCTTCCGAGATTCTGCTCACTATAGCTGTCGCCAGCATAAAACTAATCACAACACAGGGAATAAAGCAAACTCCTCCCAATCGCGGAACGAAAACCTTGTGCACTTTCCGCTCATTAGGCAGATCATAAATTCGTTTGACTTTGCAAAAACTGACGACGAGCGGTATCAGCCCTAATCCCAAAAGCATACTCACGAGAAACGATACCAATATATACAAACTATAATCAATCATTTATTCATATTGTTCTGTTCCTTGATATTGATAAAGAAATCACCCCATGACGAAAGCCAATAACTGCAGTATGTGCCTTGCGGAACTATAAGAACACAACATTTTCTGTTGCAGCCTGCAAAAACTCCCTTTCCTAACAACGGCGTTTTTTTGCAATCAGAGTATACCGACAAGAGGGACGTGCAGCCTTCAAATGCGCCATTGCCTATAGTTTCAACGTTACCGTGTATTTTAATATTCTTCAAAGATGAGCAGTCTGAAAAGACACGTTCGCCTATAGTTTTCAGATTATTTCCCATTTTTACTTCTGTAAGTCTCTTACAGCCAGCAAAAGCACATTCTTTTATTTCCGTTGCCGTTTGAGGAAGAGTAACCCTTTCAAGACTTTTACATCCATAAAACATGTATTCACTAACTATATTGTTCCAAGAATACACCCCAGTCATATGATTTGACTTTTCATCGAAATAATAATACATGCCACCACTTACTACCATAGCCTCCGACATATCTATACAGGCAAGTTTGCCGTCATCATTACCATCCGACCCTTCACAACCGGCCATCTCACGTAGAAATTGGATATCGTCACCGTTGATTTGTCCAGTCAACTTGAGATACGTGATACAATATTTCTTGCTCTCGCCAATCATATTGGCAAGGCAGCCTGGCTTATCCACACAAACTGTAATCTGTTTCGTTATCAAATCATTGTCTGCGGCAAAGACAGACATTGTGAAGATAAGACAAAGTGAAATAATATTCAGTCGTTTCATTTTTTTCATGTTCTTTTTTTTCAAAATTCATATCTATATTCTTCCCGCCTCCCCTCTGGGACGGAACAGTTTCCCCTGTTTGTAAAATATCCTAAATCAAGCCAAAATATATTGAATGCCCTCTTCATTTTTTTTAGCTACAAGAAGAAATGCACGTCCTAAGACAGGAGACGACAAAGAAAGGGTAGCAATTTAGCCGATAAACAACATTGGCTAAATACAATCTTACAATTTATATCCTTTCTGTACAACCTTAAAGGAATACAACACGGTACCTTTCTTGTTGGAGATTACCACTTTGTCTTTACGGTCGGAGTTGGATTTAGAGTTGCTACTGAAATACAAACGAATTTTTCCTCCAGAAGAATATGAATCATTATAAAGACTTGTTTCTAACCATGATTCAGCATTCGTAACATTCAAGTCTATAATATCAACATTACTATGGAAATTAATATAATAATAATTTCCAGAATAGCCAACAGTAAATGGTTTATTCTCCGAATATCCATTATCCACCGTTACATATGGTGTTTCCTGCTCCACATTCAGTTTCACACTCGTATCCCCATTACGGTATTTCAACGTTATTGTGCCAGTTCGTTTGGCATCGGTATTATTGGCTGTCGCTGTAATACGCAAAACATAATTAAGGGAAGGACCGGAATCATAGCCACCTCTTTTTTCCAATCTTGCCTCACACCAATCTGACGCAGTATTTTCAATATCAATATCTTCAAGCGGAATATTGCTGTTTACATATACATATTTGCTCGCTCCGCTCACAGAAACAGGAAAGTTCATAGATGTCACGTTTTTGCCATAGTAATCATCATATAACATCATTCTCGGCTCTGCCGCTCCACGAGTTACTTTTATTTCCTTTTTCTTGCCGTATCCCGTAGTGAGAGTTATCGTTGCCGTAGACAATCCCAAAGTATCGGACGCACTAACATAGACATCCACGGCATTTTTCAAGAATCCCTTACTAAAAGACGACGCTTCAGTAACACTACACCAACCGGCAGAAGATACACATGAGAAGTATATCGGTTCATTGTCAAGGAATTTTACCTCTTCACTTCCACCCTTGTCGGTAAACGAAAGTTCGTCCTTGGGAAGTTGTATATCAATATCTTTTCCATAGAAAGGATGCTGGTATCTTATATTATATCCGATCAGTTTGCCTTCAGTATCGCGCATTTCGTCTTCCACATATATTCTGTAAAACTCAGAATAAAAATTATAAAAAACATATCCATACCCTTTTCTGACGGCAACTTTTTCTGCCCATCCTGATTTTGGTATATTGGTTATATCACCCAACTTTTTTGCATTTGGCACCAAAGCAAATTCTCTATCTTCATTAGTACACTGAAAATTATTATCCTCTCCGATATACATACAGTCAAGCATTGTCGCCTTATCCTCGTCTCCTTTCAACATCGAGAGCACAACTTCGTTGTCAAGTCCTTCATCGGCAGAGCCACCATTTGGTTCATCATTGTCGCAGCTACATGAAATCAATGCAGCCATCGGAAGTGCTACCACAAATATGGCAGTAATAAAAGTTTTTTTGCTATTCATATATTTTTGTACAGGTTTTATTGTTAATAATTTCTCACTTACACCAGTCCCGGAACTAAAGTATAGACAATAAAAAAACGTGGACTAATAACTTCGTCTATACTTTCAGAGGTATCGCCAAACACCATTGCAGCTATATACGAGTAAAAGCCCACGCCTGTACACAGACGTGAGCATTAACTTCTACTCTTAGCTGCTTCATTCAAATTTGGCGATTTTCTGAAAGCAAGAATATAAAGCTAACGCTTTTTTATAATATGTCGTTTTCTTTTTGTTACATAAGCATCATTTTTTACTTTTTGCAAAGTTACACAATATTTTCTTTATACAAAAAAATTAATGTAAAAAACATGTTGTACCACTTATAAGGAGCTTCAAAAATACACCCATAGCAGCATTATCATTTAGGTGCAAGTCTCTTAGGGTGTCCACGCAAAGTCAGCAAGTTCGGGAACTCAACTTAAAAGTTCGGAAACTTATCCCTAACTGGAGTATGATAATGAAACGACAAGCCTTCCAGAAAAACAAATCAAAAAGACACAAAAATGGGCACGATGCTTGCCCAATAGGGGAACGCTGCTTACTCAAGTGGGGCACGCTGCTTGCCCCAAGTGGGCACGATCCGTACCCCAAACAGGAACAAAAGCAGTCATGGTATGAAACGCTCGTAATGGATATGCAAAACAGTTTATCTATGATTGTGTTTCATTGAAATTTGAGTGGAATTCGAGTGGTTTTCGATAGAAAAACCGATTGATGTTTCGATGAAAATCCATAGTTTTTTCTATAAAAAGCCATTAATGCCCCGATGACACTTCGATGATACTTCAATGATACTTTTCTGTAAAGAATCCAGAAAAGTATCATCAAGTCAACTCATTGAGTTAGTGAACTTTAGATTCTTTGACAAGCCAGAAAATGATACTATGACACTTTTCTAACCCGTTAAAGGTATATAATGACAAATGAACGTGTACAATGCTGCATCGCGGATACGCTTACCGACATCTTTCATAAAGAATCGCAATGAAAAGTTGTCCATACACATGCAAATTATTGCTGTTATATTTTGTGGTTTCATGCATTTGCGCTATCTTTGCAGAAGAAAATCGCTTGAAATGGGGATGATAATCAAGGATTTATGTCCACATATTGTCCACAAAAAGGATTTCTCAGTACACAAAACGTTGTATTTCAGTAATGTACAACACTTAGGGGTTGACTGGATTTGACAGCGGGTAGGAATGGTACGTAAGCATGCGGAGCGCAGTCTGCCGGCTCCTTAATCTCGACAGTCAACAATTTATCTGGCGAAAACAACTACGCTCTCGCTGCCTAATCGAAGTACAGTAGATTATTGGCTTTATCCCGCTACCAGGTAGCAGGACGAGACATCGCTCAAAGGCCGTTGTTCCGAGGCTCTTTGGTAAAGCGGTGCGGTTAAATCGGAAATAGTTGCGTTGTGCCTCGCCAACGTAATGAGATTTTAGAGGATAAGGCTGCGGTTGGTGGCTTGGGTCTTGCCACAGCTCGAAAATGAAGTCCAAGATAAGCATGTAGAAAACGTATGGTTTCCCTGTTTGGACGAGGGTTCGAATCCCTCCAGCTCCACTCCATTATCTACTACAAGAAGTCGCTGAGTTTCAGCGGCTTCTTTTTATTTACACAGAAGGAAAAAACATGATTACAGCCAAAGACATAATTGACACCATGCGCGGCATGGAGAACGAAAAGCAACGAGAGATTCTGCAACGGTTTTTCAAGACCGGCAAAGGAGAATATGGAGAGGGAGACAGCTTCCTCGGACTGAAAGTGCCGCAGACACGACTCGTTGTGAAAGAGGCACGACTCAGCATGACACTAAGCGAAATAGAGAAGTTGCTCTATTCCGAGTGGCATGAGGTTAGACTCTGCGGATTCCTTCTGCTCGTTGAAGAGATGAAGGCGGCATTACCGAAAAGGAACGGCACTTGTCAACCTGAGCGCAGGAAAGAGATTGCCGATTTCTATCTGCTCCATGCCAGACAAGCCAACAATTGGGACCTTGTTGACCTATCTTGCAGCTATATCATCGGAACGTTTCTCCTCCATCCCTTACCCGACGGCACGATGCCTGATCGCAACATTCTCGACACGCTGTCGGCAAGTTCAAACCTGTGGGAACAGCGTATATCCATAGTCTCTACCGCAGCTCTGATAAAGGAAGGACAGTTTGGCGACACCTTGCGCATTGCCAAAAAACTGCTCCACCATCCACACGACCTCATACACAAAGCTACGGGATGGATGTTAAGAGAAGTGGGGAAAAGGGATATCGAAGTGCTACGTGGATTTCTGTCTGAGCACCACGAGACAATGCCTCGTACCACTCTACGATATGCCATAGAAAAGATGGAACCAGAAGAGCGAAGGATGTGGATGACCAATACGCCACATTCAAAAAACAACAAATTCCTTTCATAAAAGAGCAAAGGTAATTGCAGATTTAATAAAAAGCATTATCTTTGCAAATAAACTTCATTAAATGTCTCATTATGGCAAAATTCATCAACCCTTTTACAGACATAGGATTCAAAAGGATTTTCGGACAAGAGATATCCAAGCCGCTGATTATTGATTTTCTCAACAGTCTGCTGCTCGGCGAAGAACGCATAACAAACATTACATTCCTCGATAAAGAACAACCAGCCCTCTTCGAAGACGACCGTTCGCTTATATACGACATATACTGCCAAACGGAAAAAGGCGAAAACATCATCGTGGAAATGCAAAACAAGTCACAGCCTTATTTCAAGAACCGGAGCATCTATTATGTATGTGAAGCCATAGCCAAACAAGGAGAAAGGGGAACAGACTGGAAATACAACATCGATGCGGTGTATCTTGTAGCCTTTCTGAATTTTTGCCCGATGGACTTTGACAAGAAGTTCCGGTCGGATATAGGATTGGCAGACAAGGGAAACAACAAGCTATTCTCAGATAAGATGAGGATGACTTTCATGCAGCTCCCTTTATTCACCAAGGAAGCCGACGAGTGTGATACAGATTTTGACAAATGGATATATGTACTGAAGAATATGGAGACATTGACAAGATTACCTTGGGCAGCCAAAAGTTCGGTTTTCAAGAGACTGGAACAGATTGCTGACGTCGCCTCCCTTTCGAGACAGGAGCGAATGAAATATGATGTTGGTCTCAGGAAATATCGTGACACATTATCCGTTCTTGAAGGTGCCAAGCAAGACGGATTGGCGGAAGGACGTGCGGAAGGACGTGCGGAAGGACGTGCGGAAGGACGTGCGGAAGGACGTGCAGAAGGACGTGCAGAAGGTATAGAGAAAGAAAAAATCGAAACAGTAAAGCGACTGAAGGCCATAGGAGCAGATATAAACATGATTACCGTCGCTACAGGATTGTCTGCAGAAGAGGCAACAAGAATATTATCCACCTTATAGAAATAAAAACAATAATAATATAAACATGAAAAAAGTTACAGACACCATTTATTATATCGGTTGCGATGATGCCGACATTCGACTCTTTGAGTCGCAGTATAACGTACCAGAGGGCATGTGCTACAACTCTTTCCTCATCATGGATGAGAAAGTGGCTATCATGGACACCTCTGACAAGCGCACTATGGAGGAATGGAAAAAGAACCTGACAGAAGGCCTCGACGGTCGCAAACCAGACTATCTCGTAGTGCAGCATCTCGAACCAGACCATGCTAGCGGCATAGCTGAGGTGAAGGCGATGTACCCTGAAATAAAGATCGTATGCTCAGCAAAAGCAAAGACCATGATTCCGCTTTTCTTCCCGGAACTGAATGTGGACGACTGCGTAATCGCCGTCAAAGAAGGCGACACTCTTGAACTTGGCAAACACACATTGCATTTCGTTATGGCACCGATGGTACACTGGCCTGAAGTGATGGTGACATATGATGCTCTCGACAAGGTATTGTTCGCTGCCGATGGATTCGGCAAATTCGGTGTCATGAATGCCGACCCGGACGACTGGGCTTGTGAGGCACGCCGCTACTACTTCAATATCTGCGGAAAATACGGAGGTCCTGTTTCCACCCTGCTCAAGAAAGCATCGCAGCTCGACATAAATATGATTCTGCCACTACACGGACCATTTCTCAGCGGTGAGAAGATGCAGGAGGCACTGCGTCTCTACACCATATGGAGCAGTTATGGAGTGGAAGCAGAAGGTGTTCTTATCGCTCACGCCTCAATACACGGATGCACAAAAGCGGCAGCTGAGAAACTCGCCGACATACTGCGGGCTAAGGGCTGCAAGAAGGTGGCTATCACCGATCTATGCCGCGACGACCTTGCTGAAGCCATCGAAGACGCATTCAAATATGGCAAGGTGATACTCGCTGCATCAAGCTACGACGCCGGTCTCTTCCCTCCGATGTTCGACTTCCTGCATCATCTCAAAATCAAGGCTTGGCAGAAGCGCGAGGTTTCCATTATCGAGAACGGCAGCTGGGCACCGAGTGCAGGCAGAGTGATGAAGCAGATGCTCGAAGAGATGAAAAACATCACGATAAAGGGCGACCTTGTAACACTGCGCGGCGTGATGAAAGAGGGTGACATCCCTGCCCTCGAAGCACTTGCAGATGCAATTCTTGCATAAAAAGTCTATACACTTCTATACGGAGCTGAATAACAAACTACAATGAGTCGGAGTGATGATGGAAATCAAAGGACCATCGTCATTCCGGCTTGTCTTTTTAGAAAGAAAACAAAACCATCACAAAGCGACGTCTTTATCCCAAATCGGCCATTAGGGCTTGCTTGGATTTTGTTTTTTTAGAAGAGTGGATTTTGTTTGGCTTTTAATGAGTAATAGCGAGCTATTGCGAATTAAAAACGGACAAAAGACACCTTATAAAAAGCAAAAGACTGCAAGCAGTCATAAAAAAAATAAAGTAAACGTCCTAATGACCGTTTTGGGTTATGCTATTTCATATTCCTGAACATACGTCATGACGACACAGAATGATTGACAAAGTGTATTTACAAAGAACCAATTCAGACGACAAACCTTGGTCAGTAAGAGAAAATGAAGTACCTTTGCGCACTTGTAGTGACATAATGTTGGTATTTGACAATCCAGAAAAGATGAGAATCTGGCAAGATCAACATGACCATACGTAACAGAAATACCCAGAAAAAAACACAAGATAAAATAAGATATGAGAAAACTTACTTTGGCAGCCGCCCTTATGATGGCGGCAACGACGTTTGCTCAAGAAACGAAACAAACGCCATGGTTCAGTAACATCAAACTGTCGGGCTACGGTCTCGTGGAATACCAATACTCCGGCCAACAGGGCAACAAGTCGAACACTTTCGACCTGCGCCTGGTGAGAGTGTCGCTTGACGGGCGGTTGAAAGGTGACTTCTACTGGAAGGCCCAGATGCAGATAAATGGCAACACGACGAACAACGGCACATCACCACGCCTCGTTGACCTATTTGCAGAATGGCAGAAATATCCATTCTTGAGAGTAAAGGCAGGACAGTTCAAATTGCCATTCACCTTTGAGAACCCCATGCACCCTATCGACCAGGGCTTTATGAGCTACAGCCAGAATGTGAGCTGTCTGTCGGGATTCTCCGACCGGTCAGGACAGCAATCGAGCAACGGCCGCGACATCGGTATACAGTTGCAGGGTGATTTCCTGAATGTCGGCAAAGGCAGACCTCTGTTCCACTATCAGGCAGGAGTGTTCAACGGCCAGGGAATAAACCGCAAGGACGTTGACCAGCAGAAAACAGTGGCAGGCGGCGTGTGGGTGATGCCTGTAGAGGGAATGCGTATCGGAGTGTTCGGCCTGGAGGGTTCTTATGCCCGCAAATGGAGCTATACCGATGAGGCGGGACAGAAACACAGCGTGACAAAAAGCCTGCCGCAACACCGATATGCCGTGAGTGCGGAATACGTGACGAAGAGCGACTGGACTTTCCGTTCTGAATATATCCACAGCACGGGTGAAGGTTTCAAGACTTCCGACAACGAGAAGAACGCAGACCTTACGCTCAACGGCTATGGCAGCAAAGCCGACGGTCTGTATGCCCTCGCCATCGCTCCTATCAAGAAGAAGAAAGCCCACGTTAAGGCTCGCTACAACATGTATCGCCGCAACGGTGAATGGGACAAGTCGAAGACCATGTATGAAATCGGCGCCGACTACAAGTTCTCTAAGAACATTGGAGTCACCGCCGAATATGTTTTCGTAAACGACCGCACGCTGAACAAGCACAACTATAATATGGCAGACGTTCAGCTTCAATTCAGATTCTGACGAAACTGACAGACTTCTAATTGAAAATTTTGTCTTTTGCCGTCACCTGTGTTGGCACACCAGCCTTTCCGCCCAGATGGCAGCCAGAGAATATAACGCCCTCGGTATTATCCATGCTGAGGGCGTTTTTCACTTCCTTTATATCCACATTCCGAAACACGACATCTGATATCGATTTTGCCTCTGTACCCTGCAATATAATACCGCCAATGCGAGCCTTGTCGCATCGAAGTCCGTCAACGAAGATGTTTCTGACCACAGAGAAGTGGGTATCGTCCATTCCCTCACCGGCATACATGCTCGTGACATAGAAAAGGTCTTCCACCTCACCGAATTCACAGTTCTTGACATAAAGCCCTTCCACAAATCCGCCGCGGTTGGGATTCGTCTTCACGAAGATGCCGCGTTTGCAATATCCGGCATAGGTACAGTCTTCCACAAATACGTTTCTCACTCCTGCCGACATCTCGCTGCCTATCACCACAGCATGCAATCCCTTGAAACGGCAGTGGCGGATAATAATGTTCTCTGACGGAGAAGCCGCCGCCCATCCGTCATTGTCGCGTCCGCTCTTTATCGCAACATTGTCGTCGCCATTATTGAACGATACGTCTTCGACAAGTATATTTCGCGACATCTCCGGATCTATACCGTCATTGTTCACAAGCTTGGCATCATAACGCAGCGATCGGCATATGATGTTCTCGCTCTTGAGCAGATGAATACACCAGAACGGAGAATTGGTGACAAAGAAGTCGGTAAGCGTAATGTTGGTACATCCGAAAAACTGTATCAGCTGCGGACGCAGCCACGATCCCTCACCGAAGTTGCGTTCAGGGACGGGAGTCTCCTTATGGTTCATATTCCGCGACAGTTGCTGCGCTGGTTTCTGTTTTTTGCGCCATGTGGCAAAGGTGGTTGAAGCATTGCCATCAATTGTTCCCTTGCCGATAATGGATATGTCATGCAGACCATAGCCATATATGAACGGAGAGTAGTTCTGAAGGAATGTCCCCTCCCAACTGGTCTTCACCATAGGAAGATAAAACTGCGGATCTGGCGAAAAGCGCAATATGGCACCTTCGGATGGTTCCAGACAGGTATTGCTCTCAAAATGTATAGGTCCCTGCAAATAGTATGTGCCTGCCGGTACCACAATGTGCAGTCCGCCATTCTTCTTCGACTGCGCCATAGCCTTTTTGAATGCAGGCAGACAATCTTTCTTTCCGTCGCCCTTAGCGCCGTATTTCAAAATGCTCACTTTCTTCTTTGGCATATGTGCACCTGTAATGACGGAGAGGATGGAATCCCTTTTCGCCGTGTCGTAACCACCGGCTGACACTGCCATACAGAACAACAGAAGCAACATTACTGATGATATTTTTCTCATTGCTCAAACGTTATTGGTTTCTATCTGTTTCATTTCAATACAGGCTTCTCAGCCTTGCCGCCTTTGATGTTGTATCTCAGCGAATCGCCTGGCACGTAGAATGTAACGTTGTCAAAGGTTATGCCACGGCTGTTGTCGATATTGATGTTGTTGTCGGTAGCCTGTATAGTGATGTTTCTCAGCGTCAACGAACCGACATCGTTGAGCGTCTTGAAAATGCGGTTGGTCCTCACCACTCCATTCTCCAGCAGCACTCCCGTTGTAGGCACTTCGGGTATGGTGTTCATACTCATCATGCGGTCGGCAGACTCGATGATGAAATTCCTTATCGTGATGTCTTTCACCACTGGAGTGAGCGCAGTGACGGCAAGAGGCGGATTGCGTTGTGCCAATTCCCCCATATACATCCGCGAACCGAGGAGGTCCCATGTGAATGCTTCTGCCACGTCGATGAGCCGCACATTGTCGTAGGCGATGTCCCATATTCCACCGCCTCGATTGCGTCTCGTTTTGAATCTGAAGCCTGTGCGTGTGCCGTTGAACACACAATGATGCAGATACACATTCTTTATTCCTGCCGCCGTCTCGCTGCCACAGGTTATGCCGCCATGTCCCTTCTCGGCAAGACAATATCTGATGACGACGTTCTCTGTAGGTCTGCCCACTCTCAAGCCGTCTTCTGCCCTTCCGCTCTTCAGCGTGAAGCAGTCGTCGCCGCAACTGAGAGTGGAATACTCTATCAGCACGTTCTTACACGACGAGATGTCGATGCCGTCGCCACTTGGAACTCCCACGGAATTCACCGTGACACCTCGTATTATGACATTATCGCAATATATGGGATTGATGTTCCACAACACGCTACGTTCAAAGGTGACTCCCTCTACGAGCACATTCTTGCAGTTGATTGGCGCAAACGACTTCGGACGGTAAAAGGTGCGGCCGTCGAGTCCGTCGCAGAGTCTCTCTGCCACAGGCAGCCGATAGTCCACATCTTTCTCCACCACACTGTTGCCGTTGCGCAGAGTCCTCATCTCCACGTCCATCGGCGGACCGGACACCACGCCATGTCCTGTCAGAGCGATGTTCTTCGCTCCGTTGGCATAGATGAAAGCTCCTGCTCCCATAACTTCTATACCCTCATGGCGGGTGAATACTGCTGGCTGATAATCGGCTATCGATGCCGAAAACTCCAGACGAGCACCTTCGGCAAGATAAAGCTCCACGTTGCTCTGCAACTCTACCCTACCCGTCAGCCATCTGCCTTCAGGCACGATGAGTCGTCCGCCGCCCATTGCTGACAGTTCAGCAATCTTGGCATTCAAAGCCTTGGTCACCTTGCCCGCTGAATCCTTGTCGTCATCGCTGATTGTCAGACGGTTTGACTTGAACACTGGCCGTTTTACCTGTTTCATCTTGAACGGCAGCTTGCCCAGCGGAGCGATGTCTGCCGGCATAGCCTTGGCACCCACCTGACTCAACCTCACTATGTTGCCGTTTTCCATCAAGTCTGAAATGGCGACAGCTGATGCATATGCCTGTCCGGAGCCAACTTTTGTTTCATCGACTCTGACGCCTGACGCAAAAGCGACATCGAGAGAGACAGCAAAAAGTATAGCCGGCAATAATGGTTTCATATCCATAATGTTTCTGAAAATGTTGTTATTCTGTAATTTACAATACCAATACACCCAAAGGTGCATATCTTTTCGACGTTCTGTTATAGGATTTGTAACGCAAAGTACAGAAAAAAGACATTACTTATACAATATTAACCGAAATTTAGTGTTATAATACTAAAAATGGCGCTCTCAATAGTGTGGTTTTCGCTGCCTGCCAAGCGCGTCACAGGATAAATACAGACTTAAATATAACGATGAACACAATATCATTACTGCTGATAGGCACATTTCTCATAAGCATGCTCACGGGCTTCTGCTTCATACCATTCATTCTGAACTTCTGCAGAAGGAACAAGCTCTACGACGTTCCCGACGAACGTAAGGTCCACCATGCGGCAATCCCCCGACTCGGCGGAATTTCCTTCCTGCCAAGCATGCTGCTGGCAGCAATCATAATGCTTCTCACCTACGAGAACATCACGGGCGACCAGAAAATCGTGATAAACCAATGGACGGCAAGCTGCATGATAAGTCTGCTGATAATATATGCCGTGGGCATAGTTGACGACATCGTGGGAGTACAGGCCAAGATAAAGTTCATGTTCCAGATCATAGCAGCCAGTCTGCTGCCAATCTCAGGCCTATATATCAACAATCTATACGGATTCTGCGGCATCTATGAGATTCCGTTCGCTGTGGGATTCCCTCTCACGGTGCTCTGCATAGCATTCATCGACAACGCCATGAACCTCATCGACGGCATCGACGGACTGGCAGCAGGGCTCGCATTCATAGCATTGGGAGGATTCCTATATGGTTTCTATTGCATAGAACTGTATATCTACTGCATTCTCATCGCCGGACTGATGGGAATCCTGTTGGCCTACATGTACTACAACATCTTCGGCAATCCAGAAAAGGGACTGAAGATTTTCATGGGCGATTCGGGAAGCCTCACCATCGGCTTCATGCTCAGCTTCTTCACCATCAAATTTGCAATGAGCCGTCCCGACCTCATTCCTTGCGGCAAATACGACATCACGCTGTTCTGCAGCGATATGCCATACGAGAAAGTGTGTCTCGCCTTTGCATACAGTCTGATGATAGTGCCCACCTTCGACGTGTTCCGCGTTATAATCGTAAGAATGAAACACCATACGCCGATTTTCAATCCTGACAAGAGACACATACACCACAAGTTCCTTGCCATCGGCCTGAACCAGCATCAGACTCTCGTTTCGATAATCTCACTGCAGCTGGCATACATCATCATCAATCTGGCAATGATTCCATACGTATGCATCTCGCTGATCGTGCTTATCGACATTATCCTCTTCATCGCCATAAATATGGTGATGACAAGGATCATAAACAAGAAGCAGGCAGCAAAGAACTGACGCTGAATTCATTTATCCCAAATCGGTCATTAGGCCGTTTATTGTATTTTTTAATTACTGCTTGCAGTCTTTTGTTTTTTATAAGGCGTCTTTTGTCTGTTTTTAATTCGCAATAGCTCGCTATTACTCATTAAAAGCCAAACAAAATCCACTCTTCTAAAAGAACAAAATCCAAGCAAGCCCTAACGACCGATTCGGGTTTATTCTTTTTCACAGTCACTTGCCTTGTCGCTTTTCGACAGCATGCGACGGTATTGATGTATCTTGAACGCACTGATACACTCTGACACACCATAAAACAGCAGACACCATCCGATGATAAGCAATGGCAGTCCTGCCGACTCCATCGGCTTCACCATAACAAATATACCAGTGAGCAATATCAGCGAAGGACACACCCAATACCACATCGGCAGACGTGCGAACTTGCGGGCCTGGATAAGCACAAGAAACTGATTGAGGGCTCCGAGCAGCAATATGCCGCTGAGCACATACATCAGCGATGTGACGAAAGCTCCCGGCATAAGCGCCAATATGAAACCGAGAATCACGCTGCCCAAACCAACGATAGGGAATGCCGGTCTGCCGCCGACGAGGAGTCTGCCGTTGGAATCGTAAACCTCATTGTCGGCACTGTGCATACGGGCATTGAAATACACAACGCATGATATGACGCCGGAGATGAGGAAAAGCACACCGATGGCTATCGTAATGCCTTTCACCGTACTGTCCGGATTCTTGATTAGCATTCCGCCAACAACAATGGCACAGATGGCACGGAACACTGAACTCTGCAAAATCTTCATAATCGTTTCCTTTCTTCTTATTATTGTTTCCAAACGCAAAGTTAGCGATTTTATTCCATTAAGCCTAATCTTTTCCTGTTGACAAGTGAGTAAATATACCATTCTTCGGTTATCGTTTTATAGTATGAAATGAATAAACCTGCTCCTTACATTTGGCAAGTTTCTAACTATGTTTCCTGACCTTGATTTTTCCCCCACAGCGTGGGGAACATCACCCCCTAATGTGGGGTTTCATTCCCCACGTTAGGGGGATATAAGATGAGTTTTTATCTGACATGTCAAAACTAACGCAACTGAACCTTGTTTTAAGCAACAGAAAATCAGAAAATTTGAATGAGGAATGTTATCCGGGATATGTATCTTTTGTAAGAAACTTTTTCCGTTGGCGGAATTAATTAATTTAGTGCACACTTAATCCTAATGTCAGTTTGTGTTAAATTGGGCACGCTGCTTGCCCAACAGGGGCACGCTACTTTCTCATCATGGGCACGCTGCTTACCCCTAATGGGCAAAATTGCTGTCAGACGTCTGCCCAATAAGTTAATGTTGTAGTACCAATATTCATGTATTACAGGATTCTGCCAACGCATGCAATTCCAATCGTCAGAATTCCTCACAACCGACAATTCCTTTCTTCAGCAAATCATCCAGATGATTGGCTGACAGTTGCCAGGTGGTCAGCTTTATGTTTGTCAGAATATTACGACAAAAAACCTGATAGGCTGACATTATTTTGCAAATCTCGGGTTCTTCGTTAATTTAGGTGGTAACATATCTTCCATCCCAGTCGGCATGAAGTATCGTTACCCTTAAGATAGCATGTTTAGCCTTGTTGTTGAACATGTTCATAAAAAATACAAACATCTGCAACTTTTATTATGTTTATTAACGTGCGGACAATCAGACATTTAAATCATAAATAAGCGACTCTTTTTACCACCTAAATTGACGAAGGACCAAATCTCGGTTATACTGAGAATCAAGCTTACAACTTTTACTCATATCTATCATCAAAAATTAATTCCTCCAATGGGTAAACTTTCCACTTTTCCTTAAAAAAACTATGCACTGATACAAATATAAACTATATTTGCACTTGCCTGCTGTATTCACGGTCAGAGATAGAAAAGACTGAATTATAAAATATTATATAGTATGAAGAATTTATTTACACCATTAGCTTTACTATTGTTGCCAAGCTTTAATTTAAAGGCTCAGAATGTAATTAGCCCAAATAACGAGAAAAACGGACCTACAATATTGCGAACTGTTGGAGATGATTCTACAGAATCTGACTAGGAAGAGGTTTATCAAGTTGTTGAACAGCAACCGAGTTTTCCTGGAGGAAGGGAAGAACTGTTTAAATATCTTACATACAATGTCAAGTATCCAATTGACGCTACAAAAAACAAGATTGAAGGACGCATATTAGTAACCTTTGTTGTAGAGCACGACGGCAGCATTTCAAACGTAAATGTTGCAAATAGCGTATATCCATCATTGGATAAAGAGTCAATAAGGGTTGTCAGCGGAATGCCTAAATGGATTCCGGGAAAGGCTAACGGTAAAACTGTTCGTGTAAAATATACCATACCGATAACCTTCAGGTTGAACTGATAATCATTTTATAAAATAGGACAATGGATCATAATATTTTAGTAATTGGCGTAGGTGGAGGAGCTGATCAAACTTTAAAAAGATTGAAGCAAACAAATATTCAAAACATCGATTATCTTACCATAAATTCGTACTCTGCTGCCTTTCCAGACATTAATTTAGGTATGTTTTATAGTGGACATTTCATTTATGAATGGCCACATATTGAGACATGGATTGAATTGACTATCAGAGCAGAGAATGACATACGGGAAATGATTCTCAAGAAAAGCCCATCATGTGTTATTATCGTTGCAGGATTCGGAGGCTTCACTGGTACAGGTTCAGCTCCTGTTGTAGCACATATAGTAAAGTCTTTGAATCTTTTTTCGGTAGGCATCATAACAACTCCTTTCCGTTGGGAAGGAAAAGAGCGAAAAAAAAGAGCATTATCAAATATTTCACACATGAAAAAGTATATTGACTCTTTTTTTATCATCGATAGTGATAGCGTATTGGAAAATATTCCTGATTCATATGCACCGAATTTTGTAGACATGTTCAATTTACTAGATAAAAGATTATGTGATATTGTTAAAGAGTTTTTTTCCATATCATTCAATAATGTCATTCATTGGACTTTAGAATCTTTAATTTATCATATACCCAAAAGAAGTTTTGCCTTTTATGAAACAGAAACAGCTTCCAACATACAGGAAGTGGAAAATTCGATAAATAATATAAAGTATGAATTTGTAAAAAATGGTATAAATCATGAATCAATCAAATTCATGATTACAAATATTCATGTTAGTAGCTTATCTGCTATAAAAATGAATCATATACAAAAAATAACCTCAGCAATAAATGATAGTTTTCATATGTCTATGCATGATTTAGGTATAGGTATAGGTATCACTATTGACGACAAGGTCGGGGATAAAATTAGAATTGCGATATTAATATTTACCATTGCTCTTAATTAGTGTTACAGAATAGACAACATTCTTTTTTGAGAAAGACTCATATAAGAATTCTTACTACTGTAAAACATATATCACTGATATTTGATTAGCTCCTGCCACGAACTTTGTCGAGTAAATAATATCCGAGCTATATGACTCGCTGAAGACAAGGAAACAAAAGATATATCAAAAAAACAGACTCAAAGCATTGTAATTCACATAAAATGTGTAAGTTTGCAAATATAATAACCTGTAAACGCCATCGCATATGATATTACATGTAGCCAATCCGATTTACGACTCCGTGTTCAAATACATA